>Ga0206129_10004418_pt1 | contig 15512 bp, 12 predicted proteins | sample Helgoland_Spring_8_FD_148616 | JGI IMG/M metagenome (GOLD analysis project Ga0206129, IMG submission 148616) | Pelagic subsurface seawater microbial communities from Kabeltonne, Helgoland, North Sea - Helgoland_Spring_Bloom_20160502_2 | ecosystem: Environmental > Aquatic > Marine > Epipelagic ...
TCCAAGCGATATTCTACATTTTTGCATCGCTCAGGTAATCGGAGCCATTCTTGCTTACACCCTGCATAAGAATTTTTTCGAAAATCGGTAAATGCCCGCATCGGATACAAAGTTGGAAAAGGGTGAGGATTCCTTTTCCCGGGGGAAGTATTTAAAGGATGTATTTCTTTGCTCCCTTGTTGCCTTTGGTGGACCAGAGGCACACTTGGGGGTCTTTCTCGACCGCCTGGTTCAAAAGAAAAAATACCTCACCGAAAAAGCCCTGCTTGAATGGATGGCTCTATGCAGTTTTCTTCCCGGTCCCACCAGTACGCAGGTAATCACTGCGGTTGGACTGGAGCAGGGTGGTCGTAGCCTCGCCTTGCTCACCCTAATGGTCTGGGCCCTGCCAGTAATCCTGTTTATGAGTGTGGTATCGATGCTTCCCGTAATGCTTGGGCAGGAGGGACTACCGCAGTGGTTAGGCTTCCTTGCCCCCTTAGCGGCTGCTTTTGTGGGTTGGGCGGCATGGACGCTTGGCCGAAAAGTAACCATTGATCTTTTGACATTTGGTTTATGGTCCCACGGATTTGCGGTCGTCATGTTGGCGGATAGCCCGTGGGCGATTCCGCTCGCATTTGTTGCCGGGGGTGGATTGGCCGTTTTTCTGGATCGTGAAACTAAACCTACCGAACAATCTTTTTCGATTCGATTAGCGATTCCTTGGGCAGTGCTTGGATTATTCATTGGATTTCTTTTCCTTGGAGTCATTGGCTCGGTTTACTTTGGGGATTCTCTCTTTCAAACCTTTGAGCGCTTTTACCGGTATGGGTATTTGGTCTTTGGTGGGGGGCAGGTGGTGGTTCCGCTAATGCAGGGAGAATTGGTTCAATCGGCCAATCTGATGAGCCAGGATGAGTTTCTCGCTGGTTTTGGCTTGGTTCAGGCACTACCCGGACCGATGTTTTCCTTTGCCGCCTATGCTGGCGGGCTTTGTGAGCAGGGTGGTGGATGGTTCCGGCAGTTTTGTGGGGCGATCATTGGGGGATGGGCCATTTTCCTACCCGGTACATTGCTTTTATTTTTTGTTTATCCCTTCTGGGGGAAATTAAAATCATACCCATGGGCGGCGAAAGCCCAGCGTGGTGTCAATGCTGTGGCAGGCGGTTTGGTTGCCGGAGTTCTTGTCCAGATTCTTATGAATATGAGTTGGGTGCCTGAGCTCGTTTTAGCTTTCGTGCTTTCACTTGGTTTGCTTTTGACGCGAAAAGTATCCGCTCCTTTAATTGTAATTTTAGTGGGTGCATCTTACTCGATATTTTCTTATCTTAAACTTTGAATTAAATAGTTACTGTTGATTCTGAAACGGGGTTGCCAATACACCTCTGTGCAGACTTCAGCCGATTTCTCTTTCAATCGTTTTTTGAAGTTTCTTTGAACCTAATAAACATTTGGGGTACATACTTCGAATGAACGAAGAGACTTTACGGTTAGCATTAAAGCAAGGAGACAAAGATGTCTTCGTTCATTTGCTTGATCTTTATGGAGACAGGCTTTTTCGTTCGGCATTCCTTTTGTGCGGTCAGGAAAATGTGGCCGAAGATTTAGTGCAGGAGACATTTCTGCAAGGATTACGATCAGCGAAGAAATTTCGTGGTCAGTCCGCAATTTATACTTGGTTACATGGAATCTTGCTTAATCTGAACCGCAAAAGGAATAGGAATATATTTCGATTAGTATTCCCTGAGCGTTTACCAGAAATTCATGATACATCGCTTAAAGAAAAAATTCTCCCTGATGATTCCAAGAAAATTTCTGAGTTAATCAATTCTTCGATCCAGTTACTATCCCTTAAACATCGCGAGGTATTGATTATGTTTTATTTTGAAAACTTAAGTGTGGAAGAAATCTCCCGACAAATTCGTGTGGGTGAAGGTACGATAAAGTCACGATTACATTATGCTAGGGCGAAATTAGAGAAGTTTTTACCGCCCGAATTGAACCTTTTTTCATTCTGAGGAACTTACTTACAAATGAACGCGTCTAAGAACGAACCTTTAAAGGAAGATTTTTCCAAAATACTCAATAAGAAGATGGGTGATTTGTGCTTAAGTGAAAAAGTGCGGTCTAAGATCGTCCAAGATTTAAAGAGTCAAAACTTCTGCAGTTATAATCTAGTTAGCCGAGTGTCGTGGGCCATTGCGTGCTTAGTTTGTTTTGCATTTATCATTTATAAGACTTCTTCAGTTGGAGATGTACCTGAATCTTTTGTAAAAATTAAATCTGTGACCTATTCCGATCAGAATCGTACGAATTGGGTGAAGTCGACCATTCTTGTTCAAAGCACGAAAAATAATAATTCGTACATAAAAATCACCGCAATCAAATCCAGGAATCCCAAAACTTCATGAACTCAATGATCAAACTATTATTCCCATTCGTAGCCCTCTGCCTTTTGCTTAGTGCACCACTTTTGGCAGAGGAAGAAGAACATAATCCAAGCCAGGCAAGTCTGATTAAAAAAATGAAGGGTATAATTATACCTGAACTTTCTTTCGACGACCTGGATTTTTACGAGGCTGTGGATAGTATGCGAAAGATATCAGATGATATAAATTTAGTTATCGTACCTCATCGTGGAATGCATCACTTGGATGTTACCTTGAAGTTGAAAAATATCTCCTACTTTAACGCGTTGGAGTACCTGCTTTTGGTTTGTGGATTAGAAATGCGGGTCGATGATCATGCAGTCGTCATTCTACCGGGTGAAGATTGGCATAATGATGACGATGATTGTGATGATGACGATGACGATGACGATGATGACGATGACGATGATGATGATGATGACTGGTTCTGATTGATCTTTCATTTCTGATTTCCGAGGTACACTAATCAAATAACTGAACCTTGAGCATGAACTTAATTAGGTTGGCGATTGTAACTACTTCTCTGATCTTTTCTTCCTGTATTGAATTTGAGCGTCAGGAGATTTCTTACATCCACGATGATGATAAGGATGAGCTTAGGCTGACTCTTGTTTACGAAGGTATATTTGGGAGTTTAAAAGAAGGGTTTGAGTCCAAGAAAAAAGATGCAGAAGATTTACCGCACAAAGACAGGCTCAATCGAAAGCAGATCAAACAAGTTGAAAGCGTCCTCGAGCAAAATAGAGCCTTCTTTTTTACTAACTGGATTTTTGAATATTCCCCAAATACTTTACCGAAAATGTTACAGGAGCTTTTTCAGAGAAATCCTAATGGCATCTTCGCCAAACCGGAGCAGGATCTAATCGAGGCACTACTAAAAAATGTCGAGGTTGAAAACATTGGGTTTTTCAAGGATGAGGCGGGCAAGCTCTGTGGTGCCCAAACCATGCGAATTTCCAATCTTTCTAAGGTTATTCCATTGATCAATACCGTGATCAGGCGTCAAATGCTAGCCCATCTTCCGGAATTGCGGGAGGAAGTAATCAAAAACACAAAAGGAACTTACACGCAGGGAACTGTTGATCTAATCGCCCAAAAACTAAAAGATGAGTACTCCTTCCTTCAGATCGATGGCAACCGCATTACCTTTCAAATGATCATGAATCTGGTCGACCAGGGAAATTTCACCAAGGGGGGGAAGCGAGCCGAGGAGCTCCCCACGGGGACTCGCTTTGCAAAGCGCGATGATCACCTGCTTCTTAATATCGGTGAGAAGTCGGTCGACTTCGTGACTGTGGAAAAGAAATGCTTTGATGGGTATGTCCCCAATGCTCTTAACTATGTGGAACAAAAGCATGGGGGGCTGATGCTTGCTCCACATAAGGTTAATAACAGACTAAAAATGTTTCTTGAGGGTTCCCGTTAGAAAAGGGCCTAGATGGGTTATATCATGGCAATTTCCTAAAACCATATGCACTTTGATTTATCGGTCTTCCCACTTCTTCCGGGCATTTTCAATTAACCGGCTCGAACTTTCCCGATCAATATATCTATAGAAAACCATCTTGCCTGGCTTCTTGTAGTTAAGAAACCACGATTTCAGAATTTCCAGAACGGCAGGCTTCTCCAATAATAGTTGTTCAATGGATTGTATGTTTCCAAAGATGCCACTTGGACTTACTCCGATGAATTTTATATCTGCAGTCAAGCGGATGAAGGAGACCGAAAATCTTAAGGCAGAGATGATCTATGTGGATATCTTAAACGAGATGGAACGGATCGGAAAAGACGCCCCCAATGTGGTCCATGCCTTGAACCACCGCGTTTAAACCATTCCTATCAATTCAAAAAGGGGCGGGCTCGTTAGCGGGTTCGCCCTTTTTGTTGGATCTAGTTGGGTATGATTTCCCTTGTTAAGGCTGGAATTCAGTGGTCCAATTAAATGCTACGCACCTCCTCAAACCTATGCCCATTATGAAAATAAACCTCTTTGTCTTTTTCTTGATCTTGTCGTTGCTTTCCAAAGTAGCCCTGGCCGCTGACTCAATCGTACTATTCAATCTTGAGAACGAAGAGGAATACGGACCCTTTGAATTGGTGAATGGGGAAATAATAGAGGTCGAAGATGTTGAGTTAAAACTCATTCTTGAGGAAGAAAGTGAAGCGAGAAAAGCTCTGGTTTCCCGTTTAAAAACGACCATTATTGAAACGGTTAATTTTAGAGGAGCCAATTTTGAAACTGTGATGAGGTTTGCCCGTGCTTCTAGTTCTGAGCCCATAAACATTATCAATCTATTAGGAGAAGAAGAGGATGTCATTACCCTCCAACTTCACAACATTCCAGCTTATGATTTCCTGCATTATGTAGCTGAGATAGGAGGCTTTGAGATTCGCATAGATGATCATGCAGTTGTCTTCTACTGGCCGGAGGAGTGGGAGGAATGGGATGAAGACGACGACGAGGAATAATGAACCCGCTCCAGTTCATCTTTAAATAATTTATTTCATTGAGACTTGTATTTAGATGGATTGCCATTTTGGGGGTCACCGTAGCTTTCGCTGATCCAAACATAGAAAAACAAATAACAATAAAATCGAGAGTTTGGGAAGTTGCTTCAGCGGATACCCTGACTTGCCCTCGACTTACATTCCCGCTGGGGCAGGAAGCGATGGTGCAAGTTGAAAATTCAGGGAGTGGATTAAAGGAAGGTTTCCGCTTAAAGATAAAAGTTACTGAGTCGAGGAATGGTCTTTTGGTTGAGGGCTATGCATTGATTGGAATGTATGATCCCAACGAAGCCGAATTACAGGCTAGAATCTTTGGTTTATTTGATGAGCAGAAACTTGAAATAAATGGTGCTGGCCAGCCGGAATGGGCCAATGAATTGGAGGTGACCGGATGTTTTCGCGTAAGAGGCCAGGCTCATGTTGCCTTGTCTACACTGCATGGTGATTTTTGGCTGAAGGAAGGGGAGACGTCTTCGGGGTACAAGCTAATTGAAGCCGATCTCCGCGATTCCGAGGTATCCGTACTTATTGAGAAGGATGGACACAGAGCATGGCTTGGTTTGCGTGCCCAAAGTGCAAATAAACCTCTCAATTTTGTTCATTTTCTGGACAAGGGAGAACTTATTTTCATGAAAGAAATCAAGCCGGATGCTAAAATTACCATACCTTATGAGGTAGAGGCCGGAGAGAAGATGATGTTTGAGATGACGGTCTCAATGGTGGATTCCGTGAGGAGTAGGCTTTAATTTATTTCGTGCTTCCTGAATCAGATGGATCGAACTTTCACCATCGTTGTAGACATACTTGAAGTTATTCAATCTTCGAACCCAAACTTGGAGAGAATTGGAAGCAGGGCATTCGCCCATGCCTGGTAGCCTTTGGGCGATAGGTTTAGTTTATCCCGGTTGTAGAGTTCCTGCTTCAGTTCACCTTGGTTATCGATGAGGGTTGGGCTAATATCAAAGTGGTGAATATTTTTCCCATCGGCCAATTTGGGTAACCTTTGATTGATCGTTTGTACCCGGTCATTGGTGCTTTCGGGTGCCCGAGGAAAGACGGAAAAGAGAAGTAGCTTGGAATTTTGGTAGTCGGTTTCTGATTTCCTGCACTACTTCCCTGATCCCGATCAGTACATCCTCGGCTTTGTCTGGCCGGATATAGTTTCTAGGGTCGTGGCAATGATTGGTCCCAATCATCAGAGTGACCACTTTCCGGCGATAAGCCATCGAGGGCTCCATCCTGGATCCGCCACAATACATTTTGGGTACGGTTCCCGGCAAAACCAAGGTTGAGGAGATTGAAACGGCCAAAAGTGGGTTGGTATATTTTTTGTCTTTTTCAGGTATGGGTGATGGAGTCTCGAATCATCACCAGATCGATCTCTCTTTCCTTGGCTTCCTTTAATTTTCAAGGTGCCTGCTGGGCATGAAATTTTTCAGGGATGATGGAACCGGAAAGATTGTGGAAGGAGTTTGCTTTTAAAAAAGTTGCCCGTCTGAACTGGGCCCTCTGGCAAAGAGCTCCGAAGCAAATAGACAAATTATAATGAGTGCGGGGTTCGCAAAAAGGAAGATGTTGATCATTTTTTTGGTTCCTTACGAGATGTTGCCTGCCACCTAACTTGGGCTTTTTAAAGGATTGCTTCCGTCTCTTCACGATCGATGAACCTACGAAAGACCATCTTGCCTGATTTCTTATAATTGCAAAACCAGGTTTTAAGAATTTCCAGAACTGCAGGCTTTTTTAATGCAAGTTGATCGATCGATTGGACCTCGCCAAATATTCCCTCGGGGTCGATGCCGATCACCTTGAGGTCTTCGTCTCCGCCGTCGAGAAAATCCATCGAGCCAAGAATTCGAACCTGACGGCATTCCCCCCTCGGGGCGGCTTCATCCAGATCGATCACATCGATGGGGTCTCCGTCTCCCGCCAGGGTTTCCGGAATAAATCCATAATTTCCGGGGTAGGGTAGGAATTGTATAATTCTTTCTTTTCCATCCTTGTAATCTTTTTCCATTTCACCGGTTTCGAAATTGAATTCCCACTTCTGCTTTGTGCCTGCTGGGATTTCGATCCGGAAGAGAAGGGTGTCTCCTTCTACTGATAAGTTACTGTCGTGCGGATGTTTTGCTTTGCTCGTTGAAAAAAGTGTCAACGCGATTAAGGAGAGGCAAAATTTCATGGTATTAAAAAAAGTGAATGGAAGCATGTTGAAGCAAAATACATCCTATTGCTTAGCAAATTGATCACTGAATGGGAAAAGTTTTGTAAGAATATCAATGGAATGGGAGTTTAATAATAAATGAGCGATGAATTGAACACGGATCCAAGAGGTGCATTTCCCAGATTGTGGGCGAAGCATGATCCCGGCATTCGGGCATTTGTTCGTGCCTCCTTGCCGGATCCACATGATCTCGCTGAGGTGATGCAGAATGTCAGTGTGATTGCTTGGAAAAAGTTTTCTGACCTGGAGGATGCTGAGACTGGATTTGGACCTTGGGTATCTGTGATTGCCCGATATGAGATCCTGAAATTTAGGCGTTCCAAGGCGAGGGACCGCTTGGTGCTTGACGAAGATGTGGCGGAGAAACTCCTAGATGAACCCTCAGATAGTTTTTCGACGCGGTCGGAATGGTTGCTTTGTTTAAGTACCTGCTTAAAGAAATTGAAGAAAGATCATCAAAGTCTTCTGCAGGAAGCCTATGCATCCGATATGTCTATCAAGAAACTGGCTGAGCAGAGGAAGAGAAAGCCCAATGCTGTTTACCAGACCCTGTCCCGTTTAAGGTCTGTTTTGGCTGATTGTATTGAGAAGGAAATGTCAATGAAAGGTGCCCAGTGAAGAACAAACACGATAAACTTTTTTACAAATATCTCGATGGCAGGCTTTCGGAAGAGGAAAAGTCAGAACTCAATAATCTTTTGCGAAAAGACAATGAGGCATGTGAAAGGTTGAAACTCTTAGCCACCGTTTCAGAAGGTTTAAGCGAGTATTCCTACCATCCTCAAAACAATGTAACCAAGCCGTCCTTAAAATATGTTCCTTGGCTCATAAGTTTGGCGGCATCTATTGTTGCGGTGCTTTCATTTTTAAAACCTGAAGCAACACCTGACTTTCCAAAATTAGAAGTCTCTACCCCTCAAACTCCTTTTTATGCTTTGCTGGTTGATCAAGCCGGAGCGGGGTTTGCGGATGGTGCAGGTCCAGACCAAGTTAGATTCAAGAAGGGGTTTTACCAATTGGATGATGGGGTCATTCATTTAAGGTTTAGCAACGGAGTAGACACTGTGATGAGAGCACCAGCTACTTTTGCGATTATGAATGACTCTAACATCCGATTGGATCATGGAGATGTATGGGCAATTGTCCCTGCCGGTGCCGAAGGTTTTACCATTTCCTCTCCCAGTATTGATTACGAAGATCGTGGCACTGAATTTGCCATCTCGGTGGATGGTGAAAAAAGATCGAGTACTTTACATGTAATCGATGGCCAGGTCGATGCAAGGAATCCAAAATCCAGTGAGTTACTATCTTCAGTATTTGAAGGGCAATCCACCGAATTTTCGGACGGGGAATTAATACCAGTTAAAACTCCTGACCTAAGTAAATTTCCCAGCCCCAATTCAATCGGGTATTTACGCTGGCAGGAACAGCATAGCTTTTACACCAATCAATCGGATGAATTGATCGGTTATTTTCCCTTTTTTGAAGAGCCTCAATTGAAGAACTATTCAACCAACCCAATTGCCGGTAATGGGGGGATTCATGGTGCGAGATGGGTAACGGGGCGCTGGCCTGGCAAAAAGGCCCTGTTGTTCGATCGCGATGATGATTATGTGGAGTTTAATATAACCCATGAATTTGATGAATTATCCATGTCGACCTGGATCAATATTGATCGTTTTGATAAAACCCTAACCTCTGTTTTTGTTTCCAACGACTGGGATGTTCCAGGAGATTTCTTCTGGCAAATGACCCGGTATGGGCAAATTTGTATGGGCTATCATGGTGGAAATCGAATTAATAAAACAAATACCCAAGTTATTCCAACAGGCCAATGGATCCATCTCTCAGGCTCGGTATCAATTCCTCAAAAACGAGTGAAATTATATATAAACGGAGAAATGATGAGTTATGCCGATCTCGATCCTTCTTCCTTCAATAAAATGGTTCCAGGGATGTGCAGAATGGGCAACTGGCATACCACGAATATAAACGAAGGCAATAAGGTGCGAGCACTATGCGGAAAGATAGACCAGTTTTCGATCTGGCAAAAAGAACTTTCTCAGGAAGAGGTGGATGAGCTGGTTGAATTAGGGAAAATCAGTGTACTCTGGGCGATGAGTTCCCGATGATATTTCCTTAGTGCTATTTCTTTAGAGTTAACATGCCTCTGTTTGTGTTTTTGAATCGATTTTTAACAATTAATACTATGCGTTTCATACCTCTTCCTTTTTTATTAATTCCACTCTTTCTCTTAGCCGAAGAGAAAGTGGATTTTAATACCCAGATTAAATCCATCCTTTCCAATAAGTGTATTGCCTGTCACGGACCGGATGAAGAGCATCGTGAAGCAGGGCTAAGATTGGATACCTTTGACGGTGCGACTGAAGACTTGGGGGGCTATGCCGCCTTGATCCCGGGTGATGCGGACGATAGTGAAATGATTTTCCGGATGGGGCTCGATTCTGATGACGAGGAGATCATGCCTCCGAAGGGGAAGGGTGACCCGCTTACTGAAGAGGAAATCGAATTGTTTAGCAAATGGATCAATCAGGGAGGGGAGTATGATAAGCACTGGTCCTACAAAAAGCCAGTTCGCCCAGCGGCACCTACGGGCATGCATCCTGTGGACCATTTTGTTCAGGAACGATTAAAGCAGGAAGGACTTAAACCTGCCAACCCTGCTGATAAGCGGACCATTATTCGCCGGGTTTTTCTCGATTTGATTGGGCTTCCTCCCACCCCTGCAGAAGTGGATGCATTTGTACAAAGCCAAGACCCCAATGCCTATAATCGATTGATTGATGATTTGCTCGCCCGGCCCGCATTTGGAGAGCACTGGGCGAGAATGTGGCTCGATCTTGCCCGCTATGCAGACTCCGCAGGATATGCCGATGATGTGCCCCGTACCATCTGGGCGTATCGGGATTATGTGATCCGTGCGTTGAACGAGAATGTACCTTTTGATCAGTTTACCATCGATCAGTTGGCAGGGGATTTACTGCCCAATCCTACGGATGACCAACTAATTGCCACCGCCTTTCACCGCAATACCCAGACCAACAATGAGGGAGGAACCAATGATGAGGAGTTCCGTAATGTTGCGGTAGTCGACCGGGTAAACACCACCTTTGCCACCTGGATGGGAACCACCATGGCCTGTGCCCAGTGTCATACCCATAAGTATGACCCAATCACTCATGAGGAATATTTTCAGGTTTTTGACATCCTTAACCAAACTGAGGATTCGGACAAAAAGGATGAGCGTCCGGTTTACTCCATTTATTCTGACCATCAGAAAAAGAGACAATCGGACCTGAAAAATAAGATATCTGAATTAGAGAGATCCCTTAAACCATCTGCTGAGAATGAGCTCCTGCTGGCAGAACTGAAAAAATGGGAAATTGAGCAAAAGCAAACCAAGTGGGATGCCTTGGTTCCCACAAAAGGAGCCGCTCAATCTGGTGCAGATTTAAACATCTCTGAGGACGGAACCGTTTTTGTATCGGGTGCAAAAAAGCCATTGGAAGAATATGAACTCTCCGCTATTTCATCGATGGATAAAATCACTGCCGTTAGAATTGATCTTCTCAAGGACGCTCGATTGCCCCACAACGGCCCAAGCCGCATACACAACATGGTTCTCAATGAACTGATTCTCAACTCCTTTGGTGATGCGGCAGAGAAAGGCAGTGCCAAGCGTGGTCGTTTTGTGCGTTTGGAACTGCCCGGTAAGCACAAGCTTTTACATATCGCAGAAGTACAGGCTTTTGTGGGGGACGTAAATGTTGCTCTTAAAGGCAAGGCTACCCAGAGTTCCACCGACTATGGCGGGGATGCCAAATTGGCGATCGATGGAAATGTGGACGGGAATTACAATTCCAAGAGTGTTACTCACACCGCTAACTCGGATGAGGAGCCATGGCTGGAGATTGATTTAGGCAAGGAGTATGACCTTACGAAAATTGCGGTCTGGAACCGTACGGACAATAAACTGTATGCCCGGCTGGATGGGTTCCGCCTACAGGTATTGGACGAAGAGAGGGTAATTCTCTGGGAAAAGACTTACGAAAAGGCTCCCCAAAGAGAGGCTATTGAATCATTGGACGGAGCAACCACCGCCCGCTTTACTAATGCTACTGCCAGCTATGAGCAAAATAATTTCACTGTGGATGAAGCGATTGATGGGAAGCAGGGCCAGGAATCTGGCTGGGCAATCGCTGGCGGGCAGGGTAGGAACCACTACGCAATATTTGAGCTAAAGGATCCATTGCCCGGTGGAGTGCTCAATTTCCGCCTCGTTCAGAATTATCCCAACCATGCAATTGGCAAGTTCCGTTTGTCTGTAACCAATGCGAAAAATCCAGCCTTGGCCTTTTCCCAATCTCTCACCTCGATTCTGGATAAGCCCACCGAAAAGAGATCGCCGCAGGAACAGAAGCAACTGTTGGATTATTTTGTTAAGCAAGGGCCAGCCACCCAACGAATCAGGGAGCAGGTCGCATCTCTTCGCAACCAGCTTAACCAGATCAAGCCATCCGCAACTGTGCCCATGCTAAAGGAGGTAGTGGAAGCCAATCGACGGGAGTCCTTCATTCATTTACGTGGTTCCTACCTTAGCAAGGGACCAATTGTTCGTGCAGGGTTTCCCTCAGCCTTAGCACCCAAGCTCAAAAATATTGATACCCCTAACCGGCTCGATCTTGCGAAATGGTTAATACAGGACGACAACCCCTTGACTCCTCGGGTAACCGCCAATCGATTCTGGGAAAAAATATTTGGAATCGGGCTGGTTGCTACCAGTGAAGAGTTTGGTGCTCAGGGGGAGTTGCCCAGCCATCCCAAACTCCTCGACTGGTTGGCCACCGAAATCGTGGCGATGGATTGGGATGTGAAAGCATTTCTTAAATTGTTAGTTACCTCGGATACCTACCGTCAGAATTCACATGTTACCGATAAGATGGCAGCGATGGATCCGAATAACCGCTTGCTTGCCCGCGGACCCCGCTTGCGTTTGTCTGCCGAAATGGTCCGCGATCAGGCATTGGCAGTTGCCGGATTGCTCAGTTCAAAAATGTATGGTCATCCTGTGAAACCCCCGCAACCCAATATGGGCCTTAAAGCAGCCTTTGGTAGTGGAATCGATTGGAAAACCAGCAAGGGGGAAGACCGCTATCGTCGTGGTATTTACACTACCTGGCGCCGCTCCAACCCCTACCCATCGATGGCTACCTTTGATGCTCCGAACCGGGAAGTATGTTCGGTCCGCCGTGACCGTACCAATACTCCTCTGCAGGCTTTGGTAACTTTGAACGATCCTGTCTATGTGGAAGCCGCTCAATCTCTTGCCCGTGCCATGAAGACAAGAGGTAATAGCCCAGCTGAGCAGCTGGAAAAAGGTTTTGAGATCTGCCTTTCCCGCAACCCAAGCAAAGAGGAACTTGATCGCTTGGTTGCTCTTTATGAGGAAGTTCGAAGCGATTATTCCAAAGACCTGGAACTTGCCCGCAAAATGGCCACTGATCCTATCGGGCCAGCTCCCAAAGACTCCAATCTTGCTGACCTTGCGGCTTTAACTGTTGCAGGGAACATCATGCTCAACCTCGATGAAATGATGATGAAAAGGTAATTCACTCTTCTCTCTTCCATTTTCACTCTTCACATCTCATGAATCCGATACTCGAAAAAATTCAGCTTAATACCCGAAGGCACTTCCTCCAAAATTGTGGGGTGGGGTTGGGCATGGGGGCTCTTGCACAGTTAATGTCTCCCGATGCCTTTGGCCTATCCGCTCCCCAGAATCCTCTGCTTCCGCGTGCTCCTCACTTTGCCCCCAAGGCGAAGCGGGTTATTTATCTTCATTTGACTGGTTCTCCCCCTCACCTTGATATGTGGGATTATAAACCTGAGCTAGGTAAACGAACAGACCAAGATTGTCCGGATGAATTTGTAAAAGGCAAAAAGTTTGCCTTCACTTCCGGTACTCCGAAATTAATGGGATCGCCTCGCAAGTTTGCTCAGTATGGTAAATCCGGCATGTGGATGTCCGATGCCATTCCTCATTTACATGAAGTTGCGGATGATCTGTGCGTGATCAATTCTATGCACACCACTCAGTTTAATCATGCTCCTGCAGAGCTCTTTGTGCATACCGGTTTTCAACAACCAGGCCGCCCATCCTTTGGTGCCTGGACCACTTATGGGTTGGGTTCAGAAAATCAGGACCTGCCAGGCTATGTGGTTTTAATTTCAAGCGGTACCCAACCAAATGGTGGGAAAAACTCCTACAGTGCCGGTTTCATTCCTTCGGTTTATCAAGGCGTCCAGTGTCGCTCCAAGGGAGACCCTGTTCTGTATGTATCTGACCCACCCGGGATGACCCGCGGGCTAAGGCGTTCCAGTCTCGATGCGCTACGCGATTTGAACAATCAGGCGGCCCAGAAATTTGCCCACCCAGAAACCCTAACCCGTATTGCCCAGTACGAACTGGCTTATCGGATGCAGGCATCAGTGCCTGAAGTGATGGACATTAAGAAAGAGTCCAAGGCCACGCTTGAGTCTTATGGGGCCGTGCCGGGTGAATCCAGCTTTGCTAATAATTGCCTTCTCGCCCGCCGCCTTGCAGAAAAAGATGTACGCTTTATTCAACTCTTCGATTGGGGCTGGGACTTTCATGGTACTCGTGAAGACACCTCGATTAATAAGTCAGGTGGCTTGGTTAAGAAGTGTGCCACTATGGACAAGCCAGTTGCTGCATTGATTAAAGATTTAAAGCAGCGGGGTTTATTTGACGATACACTTATAATTATTGGTGGTGAGTTCGGTCGTACACCTTTCCGTGAGGGGCGCACATCGAAGGGACAGTTACTAGGCCGCGATCATTATCCGGACTGCTTTACTATGATTATGGCCGGTGGTGGAGTTAAAGGTGGACATGTCCATGGAGCATCCGATGAACTCGGGTTCAATGTAGCCAAAGACCCTGTGCATGTGCACGACCTGCAGGCCACCTGGATGCATTTGCTCGGCTTCGATCATGAACAATTGACTTATCGTTTTCAGGGTCGTGATTATCGACTAACTGATGTCCATGGCCATGTGGTCAAGGATTTGATTGCCTGATGTTTCAAAGGTCTTTCTGGCCGAAATTTAGAAAAGATTAGCTTTTGGGTTTGTTCCCTAAAAGCGCACGGTTAGGTTAGATTTGTGAAAATTTTATCTTTCTACCCATTTTTATCTTTATTTAGTTTTTGTTTTGGTCTGTTCGCGAGTGCCCATGCTCAGCAAGCCGTTAAAGATTTCGTTTTGCAGGATCCTGAGCTCGAAATAACTCTCTGGGCGGAGTCGCCCTTGTTCTTTAATCCCACCAATATGGATGTGGATAGAAACGGAAGGATCTGGGTAACGGAAGGGGTGAACTATCGCAGAAGTCAAACCCGCAAGGAGGGCGATCGGGTGGTTGTTCTTGAGGATACTGACTTAGATGGCGTGGCTGATAAATCAACCGTTTTTGTACAGGACCCGTACCTCGTTGCCCCGATGGGGATTGGTGTGATTGATAATCAAATCTTTGTTTCGCAGACACCAGACATTATCAAATACACTGATGTGAATCGGAATCTAGTCTATGATGAAGGAGACACTCGCGAAGTCTTCCTCACTGGATTCATCGGGAGCAATCACGATCATTCAACCCACTCGGTCATAGGTGGGCCCGATGGTAAGCTCTACTTTAACCAGGGAAATTGCGGAGCCAAGATCACCGATGGTTCAGGCCGGACTTTTTATGTGGGTAGCTTTTACTACAACAAAGGAGGACCACAGGTGGGATGGAATTTTAACCCCACCACCTTTGCGGGAAAGGAAAGTGATGACGGGCATGTCTGGGTTTCTGGATTTACCGGTCGTATCGATCCCGATGGGGAAAATATGGAAATTGTGGGACATGGGTACCGCAACAGCTATGAGCAGATATTCACCTCCTTCGGGGATATGTTTCAAAATGATAATGATGACCCCCCTGCTTGCCGAACGAGCTTTGTTCCCGAAGGTGCCTTTTTTGGATTTTGTTCCGAGGATGGCAAGTTCGGTTGGTCGGCCGATCGCATAGCCGGCCAAACCAATGCGGAGGCGGAGTGGCGCACCCATTTGCCGGGCTCTTTCCCCCCGGGTGATGTGTATGGGAGCGGTTCACCGACCGGGATTACCTACTATGAAAATGGCTCTCTGCCTACCAAGTATGAAGGCTCCCTATTTTCCTGCGAACCGGCCAGACGGATGATCTTCCGCTACCACCCTAAGCCTGATGGGGCAGGTTATGAATTGAAAAGAGAAGAGTTTATCAAACGGGTTGGTGGTGCCGATAACCGGGC
>Ga0206129_10004430_pt1 | contig 15470 bp, 23 predicted proteins | sample Helgoland_Spring_8_FD_148616 | JGI IMG/M metagenome (GOLD analysis project Ga0206129, IMG submission 148616) | Pelagic subsurface seawater microbial communities from Kabeltonne, Helgoland, North Sea - Helgoland_Spring_Bloom_20160502_2 | ecosystem: Environmental > Aquatic > Marine > Epipelagic ...
ATCAAAGAACCGATTATGCGGCACCGATTCAGATTGCGTCTATACAGACATTGTCAAAGAAGAGACATTTGCCGATATTCCACGTTGCCGTGGTAGATGAGTGCCACGTTCACTATAAGGCGCTGCAAGAGATGATGGATGTGATGAGTCTAGTCACGTTCATAGGATTGAGCGCAACACCTTTCAGCAAGGGATTGGGTGATAGTTACAACGACTTGATCGTTCCCATTACGCCGCTTGAGCTGCTCGATAAAGGCTATCTCTGCCCAGTTGACTACTATGGTGGGGCAAGTGCTGACTTGAAGGGAGTCAGGAGCAAGAGGCTGTCAACAGGTGGTTCAGACTATGATCCGAAGTCTCTGTCAGAAGCCATTGAAGGCGACTCATCGCTTACGGGTGACATCATCAAGAACTGGATAGCTCATGGCAACGATGCCCAGACGATAGCGTTCTCGCCTAGCATTGCCCACTCTAAGCACATGGTTGAGATGTTCAACGCTGCTGGAATCACGGCAGAGCATATAGATGGATACATGGATGAGGAAGAACGAGAGTTTATCTATGCTGGTCATGACGCTGGTGAGTTCAAGATCCTGAGTTGCAGCAGGTTGTTAAACACTGGTTATGATGCGCCAAAGGTTTCCTGCCTGATAGATTGTTTCCCGACCAAGAGCTTGATTTCATTCGTGCAGCGAGCTGGCAGGATAATGAGAACAGCCGAAGGCAAGGATAAGGCTGTCTATCTTGATCACGCTGGCAACGTCGCCAGGCACGGGTTTGCAGAGCATATTGTGCCGGATGTTCTGCACCAAGGTAAGGATGAGTATTCAGATCGCAGCTTGACCAAGGAGAAGCCAGAGCCAAAGGTTAAAACCTGCCCACAATGCTTTCAGCAGATGGTGGGCTTGAGATGCAAATGCGGGTATGAATTTAAGTTTGAAGTCGAGCTTGAGAGCGACAGCCTGATGCTTGAGAAGATCAAGCGCAAAGAGAACAAAATGGTAACTGCCGAGCAGAAAGCTATTTGGCTTGGCGAGCTGCTCTTGATGGCCAAAAACAAGGATTACAATCCTGGCTGGGCCAACCACAAGTATAGGGAGAAGTTCGGCGTATGGCCCAATAAGATATCGCCAATACAAGCGACGGAAGTTGGCGCTGATGTCAAAAACTGGATAACACACATGAACATTCGAGGAGCTAAACGTGCTGGAAGAAATACTTAATCATCTGGATAAGGTCAAAAAAACTGCAAGCGGGTATATTGCCTGCTGCCCAGTACATAACGATAGGAATCCATCAATGTCCGTGACAGAGAAGGACGGAGTTGTGCTGATGCATTGTTTCTCATGTGGCGCAAATGGGCTAGATGTTGCTAATAGTTTACAAATATCACCATCCGCATTGTTCACTGATGTGATGATGCCTGTGACCATGACACGGCGCCTCAAGTCGGATCTTCAGACAGATGCCTATGTTATTTCAATATACGAATCGACGAAGCAGAGTAATGGTCGCTTGACGTACAATGACTTTAAGCGTTATAAATTGGCCAGGGAGAGAATTAAGGTGCTTGATACATTAGGAGGAAATTCATGAAAGATTGGAAGTGGTACTTACTGATATGCATAGCTTTGATCATAAACCACATGATTACTGGGGCTTGAAATGAATAATCTGTATAATAAATGGCTGATGTTGCCGGAGATGACCAAGTTGACTATTGTATTTACTATCCCATGGTTAGTGCTTACTATCCCATGGATACTGTTATGAGAGGATCACGCGGTCCTAGAACGTTATCCAAGAAAACCATCCCGCAGCTCCAGAATACGCTCTGGCCATTGTTCAGCAAGTACATCAAGCGAACTCACAGCTCAGACGGGATACACTGCTCATGCTATACATGCGGCAAGTCATTGGTGATAGGCGACAGGGACTGCCAAGCGGGTCATTGGATACCCAGGACTTACAGTCCGACCAAGTACGATGAGAACAACGTCAGGCCGCAATGCTCGCGCTGCAATGAGTTCAATGCAGGAATGCCGGTAGAATTTGAGCGGAATTTAAGGCTTGAGGTTGGCTCTGAGATGGTCGAATATCTTAAGGTGCTATCCACTCAGCCGTGGAAGTGGAACAAGCTTAAATTGATCGACCAGATTGAATACTACAAGGGTGAGCTGCATGGCTGAAATTACACCGATTCATAATTTCCAACGGCGATTCTCGACTTACCTGGCAGAAAAGAAAGCCGAATCTGACCTGGGAGAGTTGATCGGTGTTGCTGCTGTCTGGCAGTACGAGAACGGCTCTGTGGTCGCTGAAACCGAAGGGATGATATTTGATGGGTATCGTATGATTGGATACACAGTAGAGCTTCAAAACATGCTGAGAAGCGTTGAGTGTGAATATGAGTTGGCGCCAGACTTATGATGTCTATGACTTACGACCCAAAAGAGCTTTATAGAATACTGCCGTTTGCGATGCAGCGTCAAATACCGTTTATCATATCCCTTGGAATCAATAACGCTTTGTTTGGCGCTAGGACCAAGCAGGTTGGCGACTCTAGCTACTCTGGCGGCGAAATGGACATGTATATCAAGGGTGGCGCTACGAAATGGACAAAGCGTGGCATGAAGGTCAGGCAGGCCACAAAGGCAAAGCTTAATGGCAAGCTAGTGTTCGAGGAAAATCGAGATTACATGGGACCACTGATATACGGTGGAGAAGTCAAGCCTAGAAAGAGAAAGCTTGTCCAGCCGTCAAAGCAATTGCTGGCTGATGGGAAAGTCGGCGCCGTCAAGATTGACAAGTACGGAGGCATTAGTCCTAAGAAGGGAGCGGTTGCAAAGAACAAGATCAAGAAGAGTTATTTCTTGGGGACGTTGAGAGGAAAAAGAAAAAAGGCTGGAGATTCATACGGACTGTGGCGCAGATACAAGGATGGTAAGACTCCAAGATTGCAGCTTGTCTTATCCATGGCCAGGTCAACTAGGCAGCAAGAAGTTGTATACCCAGTAGACAGGTTGGTTAAAGACTACGTCGAGAAGACTATGAATGACCACATGGAAGCAGCAATTAAGAAAGCAATAGCAACTACTAATAGATAATATTTACTATCCCACGGATTACTTACTATCCCACGGTTTACTATCCCATTTCATGAAAAATATTTCGGTCCAGGAAAATAATATCTGGCCCAAAAAATATTTACTATCCCACTGCTTACTATCCCACGAATTGCTTACTATCCCACGGCTACGGTTTGTGTTTACTATCCCACGGCTATGGTTCGCTATATAAGAAAAATCTCATATGCGAACATCTTAATATTCTAATATCTTAATATTCTAATATTTTAATATCTTAATATTCTAATATTTTAATATCTTAATATTCTAATATTTTAATATCTTAATATTCTAATATCTTAATATTTAAATATGCAGAAAACCTAATATAACCTGGCGTCGATAATTTGGAATTTTGGCGCGGTTGATGGTCTATATAGGTATCAACAAAACTGTTGCGTATATTGCTGTGTTCTGGATAATGACACTGTCAGGCAAAATTGTCAGATAAAACACTGGATAAATATACAGGTATATAAAATGAATAATTTGGAAACGAAAAACGCATTAAGAAAGCGCGTAAGCGAATTGGGCGGCGAATATGTCGCTTCGACTAGTAGTGCTGTAATTTGGTCGCGTGGATCTGATTATGTTGCACACTCTTTTAGGTTGGAAAACGGCGAAGCGATTTTGTTCTGGGGCCATTATGATTGCACCAAGTTTCAAGCTATCGACGTAATGATAAAAAAGACAACTGATTTAAATTAACCAATAAAAGGCGGACAAAATGGAATTAATATTGCAAATGCTGGCTTGGTTTATCGTGTTAACTTTCGTCACCTACTATATAGGCGACGGGTTAAACGCTCGCCGGTTCAATCGGCGCCGACCAATGGCCACGAAAAACGGGAGGAAATCATGAAAAGACCAACTGGATTAATATTATATCAAGGTCCGTCATTATTGGACGGCGCGCCTATTGTCGTTATAGCGACAGGACTAGTTGCCAGCACTAACAGTAAAACGGGCAACATGATACAAACTCACATTTTGCGCGCCGATCTACTCCCGATGGACGCTATCCATACGGGCGAGGATAGTAGTATCTGCGGCGAGTGTCCTCATAGGGGAGACGGGACCGGAAAACACCGAACCTGCTATGTAACGGTTTACCAAGCGCAAACGCAAATATACAAAGCATTCCTGCGCGGATCCTATCCGGTATACGATCCGGCGGCGCATGATAAATACTTAGCGGGCCGCGCCATACGTTTCGGATCTTATGGCGACCCGGCGGCGGCGCCTATTGATGTCTGGCGAGCACTTAAGACTCTGGCGAGTATCACAACAGGATACTCGCACCAATGGCGAACAATTTCGCCGGATTGGGCGCAACTGGTAATGGCTAGCGCGGATAAGCCCGCCGACGTTGAAGAGTCGCGAAAGCTTGGTTACCGATCATTTCGGGTAGGCGACAAAAAACTGTCTGGAGAGGTGCTATGTCCAGCATCGAAGGAAGCGGGTCGAAAGCTTCAATGCGCCGATTGTGGCGCATGTTCTGGCGCCAATGGTAGGCGCGGCAGCATATATATACCGCTTCATGGTGGGACTGCAGTGATGGCCAATAAGGAGCGAATGATAGCGAGGGTAGCGGCATGATTGATCACATGACATTGACGGGCCGTTATGCGGGGCAAACCTATTGCGGGGCGCCAAGAATGCCAGGCCTGGTATACGCGCACCTTCCTTATTTATTAAGCGAACAGGTAAGCGCTTGGGCCGATAGGGCTTTAAAGTGTGAACAGTGCAAGGAAATATTAAAGTCGAGTGATATCGATGAAGCTTAAGCATGAGATATGCAATGCAATCGGCGCGATGTTATTCATGGCGGCATTCTTTTGGCTATCAAGTCTAATCGACCCGTCGTTATAACCATCAACTAAAACAATATAAGCCAGCTTAACCGCTGGCTTTTTTGTGCCTGCAATTTGTCCGGCTTCAACCGTAGCAGGATAGGATACCCACCACGCTATCGACTCACCAGGGCCGCAACACGGGCCGATATCTAACCCACTAGGCTAGTATAGCCAGGCCACCTAACGTCTTGCACGCGACACGACAGAGCGTATGATGTTGTGCGTTATTTGGCCAACCAGCAGTGGTCAATGAAACCATCAAAATGGTTAATCTCGCCATATTGTGGTCAAATCCAAAAGGTACTGTTGCAGCGCACAACCATGGGTATCGCAGAGGCGCTTTTTTCGCCTAGCGATAGAATTTAGCTAATGTAAATCCCGAACAGCATGAATCTCGCTCATGTTGCTCTTGGATCGCTTGCGGTTTTTGTGCTTCCGATTGTTCTCGCACCATGGACAGCTCCCGTGACTTCGGCAAGATTTGTCAAATGCCTTGCTACCCGTGAATGGTTTCTTTTTGCTTCTGCTCATTTTTCCTCAACCTTCGTATTTCCTTGCCCATCTCTTTGGCAAGTTTCCACAGCTCCTTTATTTGCAAGGCGCCTTCCAGGCAATAGTAATCCGTGGAATTAAGCGCCAACTCTAGAGCAATTTCATCGCTATCTTTAAATAACGATATTCTTTTCAACACATCGACTTTGCTCATAAACTTCTCCGTTATCTCTATCAAATATCCTGCCTTGTGCAGGAGGACTAAACTAGGCCTTTTCAGGGTGTACTTTACGCATCTCTAAACGTAATATAGCTCTATCCTTTCTCAGCTTTCGTATTTCTGTTCTCATCTCTGTGGCAATCTTCCACAGTCCTTTTATGTGATCTGCGGCAACCGAGCAGTCATTTGATTCTCTAAGCGACAAGATCCAAGCAAGCTCATCACTATCATCAAATTCCAGCATTCTATTCAGCACATCTTCTTTGGCCATGACTTTCCCCTTTATTTATACGGTCTTAGCTGATGTAGCGAGCAATCGGTCATCTCGCACAGTTTGATTTCCATTCGCTGTCCACAGGTGCAGTCCCAGCACTTGGCGTTAATTGCCAGCCTTAGCGATTTAGGATTCGCTTTGGCCTTCTCTTCAGGGTTCTTTGGGGCAGTTGCGATGATCTCGCCCGACTTGACCTTTCTGCTATACTCTTGTAACTTGCTGATATTATTCATATTTATCCCTATATCATCCCGACAGAGTGAAGTTGCTCATACTTGTCGTTGTCATCCCATTCACTACGCTGCTCTTCCCAAGCCTCACTGACCAACTTGGCTTGAGCGGCTAAGTCATAGACCATCTGCGCCAGATCAAGGTTAATGCCAGAATCAAGTTGGTTGCGGATCTCAAAAGTGTAATCATCTATTTCGGACAACGCTTCTTCGACTTTCTTGGTTGTTGTTTTCATGCGCTCCACTCCTCAAGTATTTTGATTATTATTACCAAAACCAATGCAACTCGTTTAACCGCTCAACTTCTAGCTTGAGCGCCTCGTTCTCGATCCTAAGTCGAAGATTCTCCGACAGCAGCAATTCTTTTTCGCTATACACTTCCATCCGTTCGCTTTCGCTCATCACCATCTTTTTCTGTTTCCCAAAGATTTTTTGCCAATTTTCTTGGTAGCTTTTTGTCGTTGGTCTTTGTCGGCTTCCTTTACTCACGATTTTTGTCCCAAGTTGCGACTGCCAATTTATCCTCAAGTATTTTGATTAACTTTCCGCTTTTGATGATTGGCTTTCCATCTTCGTCTTTTAGCTCGATGGTCACCCTGGCGCCGATCATCCACGCTGGGTCAAAAAACTCAGGGATGTATAGCGTCCCAATGGTCCCTGCGGCACAATCATCGATCATTCCTATATGTTTATTGCTTTTGATCATTTGCTTATCTCCAATGAATTTCATCCTCTCAAACTGCATTCGTGCAACACTTGTGACTATCAATCATAGTGTTGATATACTATACTGGCACAAAGGAGAGCGAGATGGCAAGCACTGGTGGTGTAAAAATTGGATCTACCTACGATGAGGCAAGAACTCGCAAGGTAAATGCTGAAGCTGAGATATCTGAGCTTGAGTTGGACAAGATCAAAGGCGCATTGGTATTAGCAGAAGATGTCAATAAAGCATGGACTGATGTGCTGGGCGCCCTTAAAGGCAAATTATTATCTATCCCCACTAAGGCTGCTCCGGTAGTATCAGCGGAATCTGACGCATCGATGTGTCAGTCAATTCTTGAAGACGCAATAAACGAGGCCTTGCAAGAGCTAAGCAACTATGACCCTAAAATCAACGCGGGAAAATCGAAACCTTCTGAAGCTGCACTTGAAGACAGCAATGAAAACTCTTCAGCCACCACCAAAGTTAAGCGTGGCAGAGTGGGCAGACCAACGAAGACGGCTAGACTCGCAGACTAGCGCGGAGCCAGGAAGGTGGTACACATCTCGAAGCGAGTATCAGCGCGGGATGATGGATGCCTGCTCTGACCCAAAGATCAAAGAAGTTGTCATCATGGCAGGGGCGCAGCTTGGCAAATCAGAAGTTTTGCTGAACATAATTGGGTATCATATCGACAATGATCCCAGCCCTATTCTGATGCTTCAGCCTACCGAATCAATGGCTCAGGCGTTCTCAAAGGATCGAATAGCGAATGGATTGCTGAGATCAACGCCCTGTCTTGCGGGTAAGGTCAAAGATCCTCGCGCTAGGGACTCGAACAACACTACGTTGCACAAGATCTTCCCTGGCGGCTCGTTAAGCCTGGTTGGCGCCAACAGTCCTGCTGGTCTTGCGAGTAGACCTATTAGAGTTCTGTTGGTTGATGAGCTGGACAGAGCGCCAGCGTCTGCCGGATCTGAAGGCGACCCATTGAACCTAGCGAAAAAGCGTACAGCTACGTTCTGGAACAGAAAGATCGTAATAGTATCGACTCCAACGAACAAGGGCGCCAGCAGGATAGAAGAAGCTTATTTGAACTCTGATCAGCGTAAATATTACGTTCCCTGTCAGCATTGCAAGGAATATCAGGTTTTAGCGTGGGCAAATGTCAAATGGACCGACTCTGACCCGAAAACCGCAAAATATCTCTGCGATTGCTGCGGATCTTTGTGGGATGAGAGTGATCGAAGATGGTCGGTCAGAAATGGCGAGTGGCGAGCGCAAAAAGAGTTCAAGGGTATTGCTGGCTTCCACATTAGCGGAATGTACAGCCCCTGGACGCCATTATCTGATGGAGTGACCGAATTTCTTGCGGTAAAAAAGAACCCAGAGCAGCTTAGAGTTTGGGTGAATACTTATTTAGGTGAATCTTACGAAGACAAAGGTGAAGCTATTGATCATGGCGCCTTGAATGATAGAAGAGAAGACTTTGGTGGCGGGATACCTGACGAAGTTATCTTTATAACTTGCGGTGTCGACGTGCAGGATTCGCGACTTGAAATGTCTGTCATCGGATGGGGCCGTGATTTTGAGGCTTACGTCATCGAGCACAAGACGTTGTACGGCGATCCATCTACTCCGCAACTGTGGACAACGCTAGATTCGCAATTATTTAAGATGTATGAGGCCAATGATGGAAGACAGATGCCGATTAGGGCAACATGTGTTGACTCTGGTGGTCACTTTACGAACACTGTATATTCGTACTGTAAGAAGCATGCTGGAAGGCGGGTATTCGCTATTAAGGGCGTTGGCGGCGAAGGCAGAGGAATTGTTGGTCGCCCAACGAAGAATAACATTGGAAAATGCCCATTATTCCCTGTCGGAGTCGATACGGCTAAGGATTTGGTATTTGCTAGACTGCGTATCCAAGAAGAAGGTGCCGGATACATACATTTTAGTCATGATCTTGATGATGAGTATTTTCTTCAGCTAACTGCTGAGAAGGTTATTACCAAGTATCATCGTGGATTTAAGAAAAGAATGTACGTTAAAACGCGTCCACGCAACGAAGCACTTGACTGTATGGTATATTCTATTGCAGCATATGCTATAATAAATATTGATGTCAATAGCCTTGCTGATAGGCGCGACTTGCCAGAAGTCGAAGAACCAGTAAATCAGCGCGTGGAACCTGTTGCTAAGCCATTTGTGCCTAGAACGGGATCTGGTTTTGTGAATTCGTGGCGATAAGGATAATTAATGGCTAACGCTTTTGATTCGACAAATGCTCCAGAAGGGGAACCTTCGGAAGTTGTTGTTGGCGATTTCCTTCAGTGGAAACGGTCAGACCTTGTCTCTGATTATCCGACAGACCTTTATTCGCTATCATATGTTGCCAGGATTAATAATAGCGCATCAGAGATAACGATTTCAACTACTGGTCAAACAACTCATTTTCTTGCAACTGCGTTAAACGCGGCTACTTCTACATATGTTGTTGGCGACTATTCTTGGCAGGCAGAGATAACCAGGATATCTGACGGCGAAAGAGTGACTGTTGATCGTGGCTTATTTACGGTTATTGCAGATCTTGATTCAGATAATGCTGACACTCGCAGTCATGCTCAGATAATGGTCGATAAAATAGAGTCTTTGCTATCTGGCAAGGCTGATTCTGATGTTGCCTCATATTCTATCGCTGGAAGATCACTAACAAAGATGAGCTTTCAGGATCTTGTTAGCGCCAGAGACTATTATCGAGCAGAAGCAACAAAAGATGCAGCTAATTTAGATGCTAAATATGGCCGGAAAGGCGCATCGACAATACGGGTACGATTCTAATGGGATTATTTGATTTCTGGCAAAAAGACAAACCCGTTGAGCGAAAGTTGATAAAAAGGACTTACGCATCCGCCAATCAAGGTCTGTTATTTGCTGATTTCAAGGCTTCTGAGCGATCTGCTGACAGCGAATTGCAGCCAGTATTAAGGACTATTCGCTCTAGAGCAAGAGATTTAGCAAGAAACAACGAATATGCCAAAAGATATTTAAACTTGCTCAAAACCAATGTAATCGGCGAGCGCGGCTTCGGTTTGCAGGTCAAAGCACTAGATTCCACAGGGAAACTTGACCAATCAGGCAATCAGACAATCGAAGACGCGTTCAGAGCATGGGGAAGGGTATCTAATCCCACTGTTGACGGTAAAATGTCATGGGTAGACGCGCAGAAGCTCTGCATCGAGACTTTGGCGCGAGATGGCGAAGTATTCATTATCAAGCATCGAGGAAGCACTTTTCGTGATTCGTTTGCGATAGAGTTTATTGAGGCTGACCAGGTTGATGAGAAGCTTAGTCAGAAGAGCGCAAATGGCAACGAAATTAGGATGGGTGTTGAGCTTAATAAGTTCAAGCGTCCTGTTGCGTATCATGTCCTTGGGTATCACCCTGGTGACTATGATTTCACAACGACAAGCGTTTCGCCAAAGCATATAAGAATACCAGCGGATAAGGTTGTGCATGTATTCATGCCGCTTAGAGCTGGTCAGACTCGCGGAGAGTCATGGATTTCGCCTGCGATGGCAGCAATGAAGCAATTGGGTGGTTATCGCGAGGCTGCGATAGTTGCAGCGCGAGTTGGCGCCAGTAAGACCGGATTCTTTACATCTCCGGCTGGTGACGGCTTCGTGGCAGACGATTTGGACGGCAACATTCCTATAATGGACGCATCGCCAGGCAGCTTCCACCAGCTCCCTGCGGGAGTTAGCTTCCAAGCATTTGATCCTGCGTATCCCAACAATGAATTTGAATCTTTTCATAAGACAGTGCTGCGCGGTATTGCCAGCGGTTTAGGCATTAGCTATACCAGCCTGTCTAACGATCTTGAGGCTACGAGCTATAGCTCTATCCGGCAAGGTGCATTAGAAGAGCGAGATCACTACAAGAACCTTCAACAGTTCATGGTCGAGCATTTCGTCAGGCCAGTATATGATGAATGGCTGAGTTCGGCGATGGAAATTGGCACCGTTGCGTTACCGTTGCGTATTTACGATAAGTTTTCAATGGCTTCGGAGTTTAGAGGCAAGGCCTGGTCTTGGGTGGATCCGCAGAAAGAAATGAACGCAGCCGTAATGGGAATGAAAAATGGTATTCTATCAATTCAAGATGTTGCATCTCAATATGGAAAAGATGTTGAAGAGCTGTTTGCGCAAATACAAAGAGATAAAGCGTTGGCTGAACAATTTGGTATTAAGTATGCTCTTGAGCCTTTCGCAGCACAAATGGCTGCAATTATTCCTGATGTAGCAGGAGATGATTCGGATGATTAAGAACGCTTTAATCAGCATTCTTAAATCGTTTTGGTACGCTGTCGCAACATTAGCGGTAGGTATTAGTTTTTGTATTATAATGATAATAGGCATTATTCATGGAATCGTTTACAGAGATTGATATACCGGAATCTCGACCTTATCCAAACGAACATGCAGCAAGGATAACTGATCCAAAGCTGTATAATGAGTTCAAGAGAACAAACGATAAGTTTGGGCCAGGAATCGATGCAATTTGGGGACTTAAAGAAGGTGAAATAAGCCTTCAGGGTCTTAGGTTTGATAAAAACAAATACACAGTTGATCAAGCAAAGAAATGGCTTAAAGATAATGATTACACGCCAATTAAGTTTGAGCCAGCCACAGAAGGAAGGGCTATGGACGAAGTAACAGAAACACCAGAAGTCGTTGACGAAATTGTCGAAGAAGTTGTTGAGGCGGCTGAAGAAGTTGTTGAAGCGGTGGTCGAGGAACGAAAGCAAGTCGAAGTTCTGCATCGATCAATGTCTGCTGACATGTCTCCGATCAACGAAGAGAAACGAACTGTACAAATTGCAATTTCATCCGAGGAGCCTGTTGAACGGTCCTTTGGGATGGAAGTGCTAGAACACTCAGCCGAAGCAATGGACTTGTCGTTCTTGGCTTCTGGCAGGGCGCCGCTGTTACTGGATCACGATCCTGAAAAACAGATTGGTGTAATAGAATCCGTGGAGCTTGACAGCAATACCCGTAGACTTCGGGCAAAGGTTCGCTTTGGAAAGGGCGCATTAGCTGTAGAAGCATTCACAGATGTACTCGATGGAATTCGCGCCAATATAAGCGTGGGATATTCTATCGGGAAGCTAGAGCGTGACCCAAAAACACCAAATACATATTTGGCTAAAAAATGGCGTCCCGTAGAAGCGAGTCTTGTAAGCATTCCTGCTGATGTGACAGTCGGCGTAGGCAGATCAGGCGAAACTTCAACCCAAACCATAACTGTAATCTCTAATGGAGAACCAAAAATGTCAGAAGTAGACATCGCAGCGGTTGAGGCACAAGCCAAACAAGCCGCACAACGTAACGCCGCTCAGATTGTTGAGCTTGGCTCACGACACAACAAAGCAGACTTGGCTCAAAAAGCTATCTCTGAAGGCCGAAGCATCGAAGAATTCCGTGGCGAATTGCTCGAAAACATTGGTTCACGTCAGGCTCTTGAGAGCCAAGACATGGGCATGACCAAGAAAGAGATCAAGCGATTCTCTATTCTTAAAGCTGTAAATGCTTTAGCCAACCCTACCGACCGACGCGCTCAAGAAGCTGCTGCATTCGAGTTTGAATGTTCACGCGCTGCTGCTGACGCTTATGGCCGTACTGCCCAAGGTATCCTGTTACCTGCCGAAGTTCTGCGGAACTGGAAGCGTGACATGAACTCTGCGGATGACAGTGCATTGTTTACCGACGATTTCCGTGGCGGCGACTTCATTGACGTTCTGCGAAATGCTTCATCTGTTATGCAAGCTGGTGCGCGTATGCTCAGCGGTTTGTCTGGCGACGTGAAGATTCCGAAGAAGAGCACCGCATCAACAGCGGCTTGGATTTCGACGGAAGGCGGCGCAGCTTCTGAGTCAGAAATGTCTGTAGGCTCTGTATCACTTTCCCCGAAAACTTTGGGTGCATTTACCGACGTAACTCGACAATTGCTTATTCAGAGTTCATTGGACGTTGAGTCTTTGATTCGTGATGACCTGGCTCAAGCCTTGGCTGTTGCAATCGATAAGGCTGGTCTTGAAGGTACTGGCGCAAGTGGTCAGCCAACTGGCATCTTGTCAACTTCAGGCGTTAACAACGTTACTAACTTTGCTGCTGCAAACCCAACCTTCCAAGAAGTAATCACTCTTGAAACGGCTCTTGGCGAAGATAACGCTCTGATGGGTTCACTGGCGTATATCATGCCAGCATCCATGTATGGCGCTTTGAAAGGAACTGAGAAGGCCAGCAACACTGGTCAGTTCGTTGTTGAGCCAGGCGGCACTATCAACGGCTACCGTGGTATCGTTTCCAACCAGGCAACTTCTGGTAACCTGTACTTCGGAAACTTTGCAGACCTGTTGATTGGTATGTTTGGTGGTCTTGACATCGTTGTAGATCCTTACACGAACAGCACCAGCGGCACTATCCGAATCGTTGCACTGCAATCAGTAGACGTAGCAGTACGTCACGCTGTTAGCTTTGCCTACGGTAACGACGGCGTCTAAATAAGTGCGGGAGGCTTCGGCCTCCCTATCTTTAGGAGAAGTTATGAAATACGAAGTGATAAAAGGCTGTGTCATTCAAGGCAAGCCGTGCAAGGTTGGCGATGTCGTAGATCTTGATCAAGCTCAAGCAAATATCTTGATTGGCATTGGTAGAATAGCTGTTTTTGAAAAGAAAGAAGCTGTCGCCAAGGTGATCGAAGAGCCTGTTGTTCTAGAGAATAGAAGTGTCGGCCTAGAGACATCGGAAGAAGCTCCGGTAATTAGGAAGAACAAGAAGAAATGACTGTAGAGACATCGGAATTCCGATCAATCATGCTGGCAGACTTTGGCGTTAATGTTTCATATACGCCATTGGCTGGTGGTACGGTGACTGTTAAAGGGATATTCGATAACGACTACCAAGCATATGATGCTGGTGGGAGCGTTTCATTTGCGTTACAGGTGCCAAGGTTCTTTTGCAAGACGGAAAGCATACCTGATGCCCAGGAAGGCGACCAGATGGTTGTCGGCGCAATTACATATGTGATCAGAGTTGTCATGCCTGATGGTACTGGTATGACTGAGCTGGCCTTAGAGAAGCAATAATGCCTCATATACGAAAGCAGATACGAGATGCCTTGATTACAAGGCTGACCGGACTAGCGACTACTGGTACAAAGATATACCGAAGTCGGGTATATCCACTGGCTGAAGGCAAGCTTCCAGGCATAGTTTTATACACGAACAGCGAGCAGGTTGACTACCTGACAATGAGATTGCCAAGGACAGAGAAAAGAGTTCTTTCTGTCAGCGTAGAGATCTACGTCAAAGGCATAATTAATTATGATGACACTCTTGATGAAGTGTGTCTGGAAATAGAAAGCGCCATTTATTCAGATGTTACGCTTGGTGGTCTTGCGAAAGATACTCAGGTGATCAGCTTCAATAGCGAATATAATGGTGATGGAGATCAGCCGATTTGCGTCGGCAAAATGGATATTCAGGTTACATATTCAGTCTTAGAGAGTTCCTCTGCGACGGCTGTGTGATTTGTCTATGTTGGTTCGACAGTTAAACTAAATATGCGCCGAGCGCGGGAGTTACAATGGCTACTTTAACAGGAAAAGACGGCGCGGTTTACATCGGCGCAACAGCAATCGCAGAAGTTCGTGATTGGAGTATTGAAACAAGTTCAGAGATGGTTGCTGATACTGTCATGGGTGATTCGTGGGTAACAAACAAACCTACGCTGAAGTCATGGACAACATCAGTTAACTGTTATTGGGATTCTGCTGATGCGGGTCAGACCGCTTTGGTCGAAGGCGCAGAAGTTGTTATTAACCTTTATCCATCAGGCAACACGTCTAGCCAGGTTTATTACACTGGTTCAGTAATCGTTGCGTCTGTTAGCAAGAGCGCGAGCTTCGACGGCATGATTGAAGTATCATTCTCAGGCACTGGTAATGGTGTATTAACTGAGGATACCGTAGCTTAATGAGCAAACTAATCGATGTAGCAGTTTCGCATTTTAGCAGCCAGGAAGTTCGTTCGTTAGAAGTTCCAGAATGGCAAACCACTATATATTCAAAAAGCCTGTCAATGGATGACAAGGCTAAGTGGTTATCACGATCAGATGGTGATACGACAGATTATATGATCTATTCGTTGATCTATGGTGTAACAGACGAAAAAGGCGAGCCTATATTCGACTTAGGGGATAAGGCAAAACTTAGACGTAATGTTGACCCAGATGTTATCTCCAAAATTGCCAATTTCGTGCTGAAACTCGACGCCAAAAGCGAGGAAGATCGCGAAAAAAACTCATAGGCGCTCAAGGTGATCCCACCGAGCTGTATTTTATGTACACTCTTGCGGATCACCTTGGGCAACCTTTGTCATCTATTCTTGCCATGACGGTCAATGAATATGATCATTGGTTTACGTTTTTGCGATTAAAAGGCGAGCGAGCGAAAAAGAATGGCTGAACTTTCAATATTTAATGTAAGCGTCAAGGATGATGCCA
>Ga0206129_10004431_pt1 | contig 15470 bp, 14 predicted proteins | sample Helgoland_Spring_8_FD_148616 | JGI IMG/M metagenome (GOLD analysis project Ga0206129, IMG submission 148616) | Pelagic subsurface seawater microbial communities from Kabeltonne, Helgoland, North Sea - Helgoland_Spring_Bloom_20160502_2 | ecosystem: Environmental > Aquatic > Marine > Epipelagic ...
TAGTTGAAGTATCGTAAACCGATCGATCTGTTTGCGCCTGTATTGTGACCGTCTTTAAAAGAGTGGCATCACGATATAGGTTTAGATAAACGAAACTCCCGCCGCCTCCCGCGCCAACTATGCCGATGTATCCCTGCGCGAAAATTTCAACGCTGCTGACGGCTGTGCTGGTATTTATTGTTATTTCTTGAAGTAGAGTTGTTCCTGTTGCTGCTTCGGTAAAACTGGTCGATCCAGACGTTATAGCATTTTGAGTGACCTGAGTTGTATTAACACCGCCAGTTTTTACAATCAGATTGCCAGTAATAGGATCAGTGTCTAAAGTCACGCCATCAATGTTGATGCTTCCAGCGTCTACACTGCCGCGAACGACAACATTGGAAAACTCAGACGCGCCAGCCTTGGTAATCTTCCAGCCACTGACGCCGGTTACATAGTCGCTTGATTGGATGCTATCGGCTATTTTGTCAATGGTTACTGCATTGCCAGCTAATTGAGCTGTGCCAACGCCTTCTGCGTTAATCACCAAAGAATCGCCGCTTCTGCTCAAAGTTATGCCGTCGATGTTTATTCGATTAGCATTAACAGTTCCGGTGGTTATTGCGCCACCGCTGATGCTGGTGACGTTTTCATTAACCTGAGTCCCGTCGATAAAGTCGGCTATGTCAGTCCCAATTACAATACTGCCAGCAGTGATAACGCCTGCAACATCAATTCGGTCAGCGTTTACGGTGCCTGTTGTAATCAAATCGCCATCGATAATGACATTGCCGGTCATTATTACTTTGGATGTGCTTGTTGCTATGTCGTATGTAATAGCAAATGGCACAATAGGCGCGTCAGCAGTTGATTCAGGATTTACCACTGCGAACCTGTCTGCAATTATATAAAACAGGCTATCTGGCGTTGCATCTTTTGCGGTACTGTTGAACCCGAATCCAGTGATCCGGTCGTTGATATCAACCTTGACGCTATAATTAGCCTCGATGCCGTTGATAGATTCTGCTTGCGTAATTATAGAACTGGTGTTTTCTCCGACAGTCGTTTCCAAAGTTACTATGTCGCTAGAGGTTGCGGTGATCACATCGCCTTGTATCTCGACAATAGTGGACAAATTCGATATAGCATTTGCCTCACCTGCAAGATTTAAATTGGTATCATTTAGGGCAGAAGTCAGAGAAACAATGTCCTCACTTACAACCGAAATTCCACGCTCTGTCTCTATTATTCGGGTGTCTAAAATAGAAACGGCTGTTCCAGTTGCTCCACCTACTGCGCTGGTTCCTTGTAAATCGATTTCATCGCCGTTGACTAGCTGAAGTGTCTCGCCGTCAGTCCCATCGAGTTTGGTGTAGAACTTCATTTCGACATTAAGTTCGGTAATGTCGGTCGCAGAAATTTCAATCAACCCATCTATAACTTCGACTTGAAGCTCTAGAGTATCAATTGCTTCGGCGTTAGCTGTAATCTGAGCGTTTGGGTCTGACTGCTCATAAGCCAAAACAAAGGCGTCATACGATCCCGTGAGTGCAACCAAGTCTTCGTCAATTATGACTACTGTGGCATCTAAAACGCTTAGCGCGTCTGCCGTAGCCACGATTTCAGTTGTGTGCCCGTCTACGGTTGTAATTGTTCCATCAAGATTTGCGGATACTGCCGCGATTTCACTTTGATTCGATGCAATTCGTGGATCGCTCAAATCAACCCAAGTTGTTCCGTTCCAATAATATGGCTTGTTGTTGTCGTTTGAGTCGTACCAGCGCGAATAGATATCAATCGGATCGGGTACGCCTCCAACGCCAGCGACCGGCGGCTCATCGCTGATAAAAACATCTGTTGTTCCAGCGGATATATCAACAACAGTTTGCTGTAAATTGCCAAAACTTGCGTCAAGGTTGTTTGTTATGTCTAGCAGATATTGACCATTGTTAAACGCATAAGCCGCAACGTCGCCAAGCTGCTGCAAGTCAGCTCTAGCCCCGCCGATTAACTCAAGAATTTCGCCTGTTCCAGCAAGTTGAATTTCGGTTATATCTTCAATAACAACGCTGTTTAATACGTCATCGTCGCCAAGCAGCCCGCCTACTGAGTCGGTTAAGTTAGTCCCAGCAGTAGCGCCTACGGTAGCGTTATTGTCTGGTCGATATCCATTTAAATCTGAAACGTCTACCCACTCGACAGAATCTGCCGCGTTTGTCAGCGCGGTTGCCGTGACGTTTGATTGGTCGTTGTCTGGATTTCGGTCGCTGAATACGTTGGCGCTAGAACCTATACCAATTGCTCGGACCCAATACCAACGCTGATCACCGGAAGTTATCGGGTCTCTTTCCGTGCTTGCGTCATGCTTAAACGATGTAATTATGCCGCGCCCAATTTCGATTGCATCTGGCCACTGATCGGTCGGAGAAGCATAAATAATAACGCTTGAAAACTTTGAAGTATTGCTTGGATTGCGCCAATTCAAGTCAATTGAATTAACACCTCCTACGGCGATCAAGCCCTGCGGATCAGGTACGCCAGCGAATCCGTTTGTGATAATACCCGCCGCGCTGATAGTTGAATATTCTATCGCGTCAGGATCTGCATAGCTTCCGGGATCATCTTCCGCAAGCGTTAAAGAGATACCGCTTTCTGTAAAACTCCAGCCCATGCAACGGAAGACCTTCGACGAAAAGCCAAGCTCTCCAATATTTACTTCAACCCTATCGCCGACAGTGATTGCCATTGCTGAAAGATTGGCTGGAAACGTCAACAGCTTTTGCTGGTCGCTCATCTGAATCAGTTTGTGCGAGATTCTTTGAGCCATGTAGCTTGAGTTGGTAAACGGAAGGTTTATTTCTCGCTCTAATGTTTCGCCGTTGTCTCGATTTAGGGCGGCGGTTAATTGAACCCGTGGAACCTCGACCGATTTATTGTTTTGAGCCGGGTCGATAATGATAGATTTGACAGTGTTGAATCTGTCTGCTCGTTCAACAGATGTTTTAACCGTCACAGACCCGGCCAAATCATCCTCAGTCAATACATGAGTCGGTGCCTGATATACGCCTGCGCTGATGATGTACTCGCCGCCAGAGTATACCAGCGAACCATTCATTGAAGACAGCAGCTTGTTGATGCTGGTCATGTGTGGATCAGTTCCGAACAAAACGCCATTCGCGGTGAATCGCTTTTCAGTGCCATTTGGAACTGGTACGGAAACATCGCAAGCGTCGGCTGCAATAATCACTTCAGGCCAATCAATTTTAGCGGTCGCGACGCCCATACCGAATTGTGTATTGGTTAGGTAATCAGCGACGCACAAAGCCGGGTTGTCAGAGTAAGCTATGTAGGTTGGGTTGGTTGGATTTTCGCCAGCAGTGTTCCCGGCGGCAACGTCTAATCGCGGATCGTAAATCCTCCGACCTTTTACCAGAGCGCGGATGTTGTTCGGTGAATACTTGCCCCAAAGCTCCTGACTTTCGGTGGCTTCCAACAGCGTGAAAATCGTGTGGATATACGCGATTCCTTGGCCTCTATTGTTGGTACCATAATCAGCAAACCTTGAAACAAGAATCTGATCAGCAGCTTGATTAGCGGTGCCAAGATATTTGTAAACGCCAACCTGCGTTACATTTACTCCAACCACAGAAACCGGCCCGAATGTCCCAGAAGTAACCCCGCCACTCGGGTTTGTAATAACTTCATCATCAAGCCAAATGTCTGTGATTGCCTCGACTTCGTGGCCTGCAAGTGCAACAACGTGGTGAAGGTCTTGGTTCTTTGGCCCTGACACCCCCAAGTAAACCAGCGGCCCAGACACCAGCGCCTGACCATAGATTATCTTCATTGGTTCAACAGTGCTTTTTGACGTTACCTGTCGTGACTTGTCAGTGTCTGGGACGCCAGGCATATCTGGCGTCATAAGTTTTGTGGCAAGCATTGCCCCGCCAGCAATGACGGCTGTACCGGCAACCAACGTTACGCCGACGAAAGCAGAAAGGCTCAAGCCAGCCAGAAACGCAGCACCGCCGACGGCTCCAATTACAGCCGATCCAAGTGCGGTTACCGCTAAAATTACTGGTGGCATATCTTCCAACCCTTGGTTATGTATCTTTCGTTGACTCTAGCCATGCCTTTCTTTGTCAGGCAAACAACTTCTGTTCCGAATTTTATGCCCATCGCTTCGCCGACTATAGGCAGATCAACAATAACCGGATCACCGTCGCCAAAGTCTTTGCTTGGCAGCGTCTGAAGTGCGAAGGAAACCAGCCCTTCCAATCCTCCGTGTTCGGCCAAAATCTCTTCAGCGCCATTCTCGCTATTGTACCCGAAAGCGTGAATATAATCTTTTCCGGTTAGCTCCAAAAGCACATGCGCGACGAACTGACAGCAGTCTGAATCACCATACTCAAACTGCCGCCTTTTCCATGAATTCAATGCTTGGCGAACCATTAGAACATACGCCCTTCGGCATCCCTACGAGTTCCAGCAGCTCCGCCGCTGTCTGAATCGCCGCGCCATTTGATTTTCAGCCCTTCAATTTTCGGCATGAACTCGAAGAAAGTATCTGAAGGATAGAGCCGTTGTTGTGTTTGGTTCGTATACCTTAAATTTGCAGACCTATCAAACGCCGCTAGTTCGGATTCGCAGGTGACAACGATCTGATCACCAGAAGCGCCTTCTTGCCCAGCCGAGATGCTCATCACATCCATAAAACCGGCCCACATTGGCAGCGGGTCATCTAGCAATTCATCATCTGCCGACAGAACACCGACATAAACTGTGACGGGACGCATAAAGTAATCTTCGTTCAGAGCCTGACCGGACAACGTTGCATCAAGCGCCGAAAGAGTGAGCGTTATTGAATAAGGACTAACGTCCGAGCCTTCTTCAAGCTGAGACACCGAGCCAAGACTTCCTACGCCAAGCCAATCCTCACCGCCCCATGTGTAAGATCCGATTCCGTTATGAACGTATACCGTTTCGGCGGCAAATTCCAGCTTCACAAACGTCAAGACAGTGACGTATGGTAGATCAAACGCTGCCAAGCTATCAGGTAAAAATGGTCTGCTCATGCCAAGACATCCTCAACCGCATCAAGGCTGAAAGATGAAAGCCCTGCGAGTTCATTAGTCCAGCCAGACTTTGACGCCAGCATGAATACACCGTTAACCGTACCCGTATAATCAATTGACTGATTATTAATAGTCGGTTTGCGGATCGGCGGCGCTATTTTAATTGTCATAGCCCCTGCTCCGTCTGAGCTGGCGTCGTCTGTCACCATGTGAAGTTCATTGTTAAACGATATATAATCACCGGCTTTGAGATAATTCGTGATTGAAAAGCCTGTAGTGACGCAAACAAGGCTTGCACCACTTTGGTTGGCGCCATTGATGCTCAACGTGCCTGTCCCAGTTCCCCTTCGGGTATATGAATGATCGTACAGTGCAAACCGATGCTCCTGCCCGTTGAGTTTGGCAAGGAAAGCCTGCATCTCCGATCTGTCATCGCCGCTTAGATTGTTAAACGACATGCCAACTTTCCAGAGCGAACCCTGACGATTGGCCGTTTGTACTGCGTTGGTAATAGGCGAACGGAATGTTTTCGTGTTCGTTACTAACTCAAAGCTGCTTGATGTCGGCGTGATTTGCGGAAATGAAAAAATGGTCATACGAATCTTCGCCTCTGCATCAATGACTGGATCTGAGCAATCGTTGCTGCGCTTGTCTGCTCCATTGCCATCCTGATTTTCTCTTCTACGTCTGCGCCTGCACCAGAAGCGTCGATGTTGTTAACAATAGTCACTCCGCCGCTCTGGCCTTTCGTGTGGTCAATAATTGATTCATTGGGATGCAATATGGCGGCAAAACCCCCTTTTTGGTCAATTCCACCTGCTCGCGCTCCGCGACCAGTAAAGCCACCACCCTCAAACGATTGTGACTTGATCTGAGCAACCTGCCCAAGTCCGTTCGCAACTGCGCCAGCGGCCATAACAAACCCGAGAGGCGGCGGGTAACTAGCGAGCGCCAAGGTAGCCGCAGAATAGGTTTGCATGATCGCCTGACCAATCTGGAATGCTTTGTTGACCGCGAATAGTTTTTTGTTATTGCTTGCAATTGCTGAAAACTGATTGGCTAACTCACCTACAACTTGGCTTGTTTGCGCCACGCCTGATTTCTGATTAAATGCGGCCAATCGTTTCTGGCCTTCGATTTGCTGCTCTTGGTTAAATGTTAGTCTTTCAAGTATGGCCGGGCCATTAGTATCCAAATCTTCAAGAATAACCTTCGCAGGAGCGTCCTTGGCAATCACCTCGGCTGTTTCTCTAGTTTTCGCCTTAACCTTTTCGTAAAACTCTTCGATCCCTGTGCTTGGCATTTCTTGTGAGCCAAGTTCGGCAAGTTGTTTTTTTGTCTCGGCAATTGATGAGTTAATGCCAGTGAGGAAATCTCCAAGCGGATTTGATGCAATCTGATCGCCGCCAAGAACATTCGCTATTGAGTTGTAAACATCAATGAACACCTGAAGCGCAGGAACCAGCTTGCCAACCATAGCCGCACCGAATCCAAGCACGGTCTGCTTTGCTTCCAAAAATCCGATTTTTAAATTATGAACGACATCAGCCGCTTGAGCAAAACCCCTGACAACCGCGTCAGCAACTCTCTGCCCTATGTCTCCGAATTCGGCAGAGTCTAACGCCGACTGCCTGAAAGAGTCTGCAACCCCGGCAATGATCGGACTGAACGACACTGCGAGTTGGTTTCCAAGCCCGGTGAAAACTCCCGTGGCCCTTGAGACGGCATCATTAGCAACCTCAATCTGTGCCGCGTCGACCCGCGACATGGTAATGCCAAGATGTTCAGCCTCTGCCGCCATCTCTCTGAGGTCGCCAGAACCGCCTGAAATCATGTTAAGCATTGCAACACCGCGAGCGCCAAACAAATCAGCCGCAATCCGCACCTTGTCCGTCTGAGACTTGACGTTTTTCATCGCGTCTGCGACAACCAGCATTTGCTGATCTAGCGGTAGTTTTTCAAGCGCTGCTGCGCTAATACCCAATTCAAGGAAAGCATCTTTTGCAACACCCGTATTATTTGCGGCGTCAGATACCCCGATTGCCAGATTCTGAAGAGATTTTTCAAAGGTTTTGTTTTCCACGCCTGCAAGGTTGGCCGCGTGTTGAAGCCCGCCGAGAGCTTCTGTGTTGATTCCCAGTTGGTCAGCAGTCTTTGCAAGCGCGTCAATGGTTTGCATTGAAGACTTGGTCATGACCGTAGCAGTTGCCACGCCGACCGTGGCAAAAGCAACGCCAATTTTCCCGATCTTCATCGCGGTTTGCCCCGCGAAGCTGCCCATTGACTTCAAGCCCTTGTTCACTTGAGCGAAGGCTTGAGCGGTCTTGTTGGTCGCTGTGATCGGAATTCTTACAGGATTAGCCATTTTTCACCTTGAAGTACGCAACCCAGCCTTGAAACTCGACCATGCTCATCTCTGTGATCTCATCCACCGTCTTGTGTAAGTGTTCCGCAAGCTGGTACGCGAAGAGTAGAGCATCGTCGTCTATCAGTTTTTTTCGAGATCTTCCGCTTTTGGCTGCATGTCAGCGATTTCACCCGCAACCCTAATCAGTACGTCAGGATCGACGGACCTTACAATTTCGGTAAGTTCCGGTTTCGTAAAGCAGGATTCACCGTCTTCCTGACACAAATAGTAGATCACCGTCAGCGCAAGACCTTCGTCCATCTTGTCAGAAGTTAGACGCTGCTGAATCTCCATCTTCTTTTTAACCGATATTTGAGGACGTACAAAATACCGCCCGCCCCATTCTTCGATTTCAATAGGCTTTGGATCAGCGGCCAAAACGCTCTGATAATGCGTCTTGGCTTTGTCTAAAATACTCAAGCTACAACGCTGGTAGTGAGTGCGCCATTACCTTGCAAGGAAATAGATGCCTCTACCATTCCGTCGAAAGAGCTTGAACGACTAACGCCGGTCACAATAGCTGAACCGGTGTAGTAAGTTGAAGCAGATGCGTCGCCTTCTGGATAGAATCCAATGGTAACTTCAGAACCAACAGACAAAGCCACCTGACCCGAAGTGTCCGTCTCGTCCCAGTAGACGTCGGCTGAACCGCTGAACGATGTCAACGTGGCTTTGAAGCTCCGCGCTGTATCGGTCATCACGGTATCTTCGACCGTGTCTGCTGTCTCTTCAATTGAGAATGAGCGCAACTCTGCAACTGCCGCAGCGCCTACCTTAATTGTTCCTGCTGAACCTGTATGAGTAGCCATTTATAAAACCTCTTTTTGTGGCTCGGCTTTTGCTTTCGCTTTCGGCTTCACCTTGTGATTAACCGGCTCCCATCCGCGAGCCAAGAATGATTCAACTTTCGATGGATGAGCGGTTATTTTTGTGCTTCCATCAGGACTTTGCAATTCCATATTATACACCTATATCTGGAGCGTTCACTGCTGTTCTGTATTGTATCGCAAACTCTAGCGTTACAATACTGACTGGCTGCTCACCCTCACCGTTGTAGCTGATGTCTGTCCCAGAGAGAAAGCTAAACTTTGCCAGTCCTCCAAGCGTTCTATCAGCCGCCATTGCGACTTCTATTTCACTGCAAATCGTGTCGATCAGATCATCGTAAACTGTAATGTTACGAACGTATGCCTCGACGATCAAGACCAGCTCTCGGTTCAAAGTAAGAGTCGGCCCCATTGTGTCAGTTTCTGACGTTTCCGTTGTCGTGTACACTAGCAGCGCCGGCATTGTGTCGGCGTTTAGCGGCCAGACTCTTGACTGATACACCCTGTCGCCTGTTGACGTGAGGCCAGTTAATATCGTGCCGACATGCTCTCTGATTTGCTGTCTGACGTGCATTAGTTACCCCCAGCCACATTGATGCTTTCCCGGCGCAACGCCCCGGCTGCGGTGGTATCTGTAAGCGTCAAGACAATCAACCCAGCGTTGTCCGGTTGTACGCCTGTTACCTTGTAGATCGTGGCGTTTTTGATCGTGTTGCCACTCAAGTCCTTTATAGCCGCAAAACTTAACTGGTCGCCATACTTCGCCGCTTTCAAATCTTTCGCCTTGCCGTAAACTATCGGCTGGCTGCTGTTAACCCCGACACTCTCGCCGGGTACTTCAAAATATTCTTGATCCAAAATAACTTTGATCGATACCCCCGAGCCGCCTTCAGGCGTGAACGTGCATACTTCGCCGTGACCGTATAGCGCGTCAAAGTATCCATCAAAATCAGAATCAAATTCTAAGCTCATCGTTTGGTTACTTTCTCAACTGCCTTTTTCAAGGTCTTTTTTTCTTCAACTTCAAACTCGGCAGCATGACCAGAGCTGACATATTGCCGCGCCTCTGCTTCTGATACCGTTAAAACGTCACCGCGAGATCGTGGTACACCGCGAACATGACATGGAATAGTGATGATTATCTGCATGTTACCTCCAAGATTGGGGAAGGCCGAAGCCCTCCCCGCCCTGTTTAGCTTGCGATGATGTCTTTGATTACTGAGAAAGACTCAGGATATCGCAGAGCCACATCAAGATCTTGGAAGAATGCGAGTCGCGTTCCGCCAGAAGTTGACAGGCTTGACTGATCAACAACCACATCAACACCTGACCAGAAGCCAAGCATGATCTGGCTGAAGTCACCGTATAACAATGCGCTCAATGCTGTGCCTGTGCCTTTGGTAAGGTTAGACGGAACAAGAGTGCTTGATGCAACGTTTGAACCCAGTACAGTACCCATCTGGTCCATGATGAAGTTGCCTTCAACACCGGAAGCCTGCTTGCTGATGGTACGCAAAGCGGCAATTACTTTAGGGTTGGTCAGGAAATTGGCGCTAGTCATCATGGCGTTGTCTTCTTCAACTGCCTTGATCAGCTCAACGACTTTGGCGTAAGTTAACGCTGCGCCGTTGGTGCCCATTGAAACGACATTTGTGCCGGCGTTCGCAATAATACCAGATGGAGCGTTAGCCGCACCGCCTTGGATCGCAACTTCGTCAATCTTTCGAGCGAAAGTGTTGATGATGTCGTTACGCAAAACCTGCTCAACTGAAGGATCTGATTGGGAAATTAGCCTTCTCGAAACATCGACATATGCCGCCAGCGTTTTCGGAGACATGGTCACTTGTGAGAAAGTTGCAGCGCCTTCGCTTGGTGCTGAACCTTCAGCAACGAACGCGGCATTTGTCACAGAAGCAGACAGCTTAGGAATAGCAACGTCGCCCTTCAAACCTTGCATGACGCGAGCGCCAAGTGAGGTGATGGTTAAACGAGCTTGCAATGCTTCGATGAACTGGTCAGCCAAATGGTCAGTACCGACCAAAAAGCCACCGGCTGAGTCAGTACCAGCAGTCTGGTCACGCTGGCCCCAGCTAATGTTGCCAGGCAGATAAAAGCCTCGCGCTTCTTTGCCTGAACGATGTGCGATCTCGTCGGAGATTTCACGCTCGTAACCGGCTTCACGCCAGTCGCCAGATGAAGCAGCTTTGATCGCTCGAATGATGCTGTAAGCGCGTTGCTCTCGCTTTGGAACGTCAACAACAGCGGCGGGAGTTTCCAGAGGTCGGGCGTTGGAAATAGCTTCCAAAAGCTCACCACGGAACTGCTCGGCATTGATGCCGCGCTCGATTGCTTTTTCAGCCAGATCACGCTGGTTGTGGTGCTTGCCTAAAGCCATGATTTCAGTAAAAGACTTTTGAACTTCTGCTTTTGCTGAATCAGTAACTTGGCGAACGTCAAGAGTATTTTCACTCATAGTTTTTTCTCCAGTATTATTGATTAAAGTTTTTTGATCGGAACGCCCAACACCAACAAATTTGGAGGAATCAGCCGGGATGCTTACAATAGACGCCTCCATCGGCGTCCATGATGCCCGGTAGATCTCTCTTCCTTCGTTGTCTTTGGAACGTGCCATTTTCGTGATGCTATACCCGACAGATATATTCTGCTTTATACCGGATTTCACATCTTCAAAAACCTCTTGAGCCAAAGCAGACTTTCCAAATTCCACCATCGCAACGGTTCTGCGCTGCGTCTCGTCAAGGTAAAAAGAGCGAATCACGCCTATCTGTTCATCCATTTTGTGGTTGTTCAGCAGCGGCGCCCTACCAGAAGACATAAACGCCATGTCTATGTCTTCTTTCCTATGGCTCAGAACTTCTAAGCCAAAGTCTCTTTCAACCGGCGTCTCACTAGAAACGCCGATTCTAACTATTCTTTTTTCTTCGTCGATTGCCCCGCGAGAAAGGTCGATTGTTCGGTAAACAACTTTGCCCGGCTCAATCTCGCGAGCATCTTCCTCGACTTCTTCAACAACGTCTTCGACTTCTTCGACTTCTTCGACTTCTTCGACTTCTTCAATCGGTTCTTCGATGGCTTCTTCTTTTTGAAACTCAACGATTATCGATGTCTCTGTTTCTTCGACGTTAATAACGTGTCTTTGGTCTTCAGTCTGATCCGTCATCTGGAATGACTCCTTGAACTTCTGCTGCTGTCGGCAACTTCGCGCCGAATGGTTGGAATGCTGTTTTGATGTTGTACTGCTCTGCCAGTTTTTGCTCTCTGTCGTGCTGCTCAAAGAGTTCCTCAACGTCTCGACCGTATGACGCTTCAATGTCCTGATAGGTCACGATGCCATTCTGAAGGCCGGCAATGTGCGCTGCCATTTCGCGCTGCGGATCTACCCAGCCCCACGAACGAGGAATGAAGGAAACGCCGTCTGCAAATTTGTCGTATTTTTGAATCGGAAGGTTCATTGATTTGGTCATTGCGTTCTTCAGCCATGACCGAAAGACAGGTTCAACAAAATGCTCAACCATGAACTTCTGAAGCATTCGATACTGGTCGCGGTCTTCAAGGCTACCCGCTCGCAGAGAGCTATAGTTAACGCTTGAAAGGTCATTGGAAAGCGAGTGATATGATATGTTCAAACCACTAGAAATCGACCTGAGAACCGCTGTGCTAAAAGATTCAAAAGCAGTCGTGGGATGAGCTACGTCAAATGGCTTGAAATCCATCCCGGCAGGTAATTGCTCGAAGACGCCGGCTTCCGCGGACGAAATTGGTGTGTAGTCATCCTGTAGATCATCGCCAACGTAACCATCACCAGCGGGAGTCGTGAAGAAACCCATCTTGGCACTGCTTACCCGCGCCGCAACAATCTCAGCTTCGTAATAGCCATTCAACATCTTGATGTTTGACATGACCGACGCGACAAAAGGATAGCCTCGGGTCTGTTCTGGCCGCTGTCTGATGAAGGCGTGAATCACTTCATCCGCTGGAACTCTGATTGTTTCGTTGCTTTGCCCGGTTCCGAGATCGTTCGGATGGTTCTTGTATAAATGATAGGCCACTGGCTTGCGTCTTGCGTCTATCTCGACGCCCATAACGATGCGGTTGCCGTTTGTAAACGTTTCGTTTTTCGTGTCGATCAGGTGATCTGCTTCGAGAAACTCAATTCGATAACCGAACTCACTTGCGGGGTCGGTAATTTGGCGAACCAAAACCTCGCCGTCACGCGCCAACGCTTCGATGAACATTTTCTGGCAGTCAATCATAGACTGCTGTCCGTCAGCCGTGCAATTACCTTTCTTTGAAAACTTCTTCCACGCGCTCTCGATGATCGTGTTGGCTACTTGGTCGAGTGTCCCGTCTGCATCACGCGCCTTGCTGTTGACCCTGATCCCTGACGCTCCGACAACGTTCGACGTGAGAAGATTCAGATACCGTGAAACATAAGCGTCATTCCTTGAAAGCTCGCGGCTTCGATTGCGTAAAGTAACCAGAGCCTGCTTCAGTTCTTGGTCAGCACTAGCGGAACTGCTGAAGAAGTCAGCAAACAACCGACCGCCAGCCGCTCCCTTGAACGAGCGTTTGATTAACGGAATCGCTTTGCGGGTTTCTTTCTTGCTTCCGAACACGTTATACCAAGCCATCAGAACCGCACCCCGATCATATTGCCCGTGGGTTTTTTGTTCTTGATTCTAGCGCGTTTGATTTCCGCGTTATATTCTGTCTGGTATCGGTCGCGGTATTGAAAAAGTTCGTCCACTGACATGCGTGAGAGGCTCCTGCCGGCGATAGAAAAAGAGCTTTGGTCTATTGTGGCTCGATTCTCCATAACCGCTTGTATTGAATCCAGCACCTTTTTGGCGTGACTTCTTTGGTCGGCGGTGGTGTCTGCGTAATTGGCGGAAACCGTGAGAAATCCAGTGTCAACAGTTACCCTTTGAGAGTCTGCTGTCTTGGTTATGAAAGCTGCCCAACGGTAAGTGCTGGCAGAGTACCCGGCGGTGGTTGCGGATGGAACTTCGACAATATAAGCGTCTGGGGTTGAGATCGCTGTTATTGTGAAGGCGTTTGCAGAGCCACCGCCGGCGTCATCTTGAAATTCATAGGTTAGAGAATAGTCAGCAGTTGGATAAGACCCGACAAAGTCTGGCCTCTTCCACGCCCAACGGTCGCCAGATGCCAGCGTTGCCGGTTCCTGAGTTGGATAATTAGAACGATCGAACAAATTCGCCATTTTATCGCCAAGAATTAGTATAGTTTGAACTTGGCCTGCGTTGAATCGGTCGGCGCTTTATAGGCGGCTCGATCACTTCAACTTCTTCGACAGGCTCAGTTCTTCCCGATTTTGCCTCAAGTCTCGCAGCAATGCTATTAACATTTGTATTTATTATACTATAAGCAGCTAAACTGTACACGAAACAATCTAAAGATTCATTACGCGGTCGGATTTTCGTAAACACTCTGCGCTTGAAGCCGCGAACAAACTTGACAATTATTTTCTCTGCCGTGAGCTGCCTGAAGTATTCGTCATTAAGCGTGTCTGAAAAATGAATGTATCCCGGCCCCTCTTCTTGGATTCTAAGCCTTGCAAAAACCAGATCCTTAACCGTGTCAACGCCGACCGGAAAGAGCCTACATTTCACTGTATTGTTCCGAGACGGCTTTCCTGCGATTGGCTTGCCCTCACCACCGACGCCTTTAATAGCAAACACCCGCCGGGAGAAGTTCCGCGCTGCGTACTGGTAAACAGTGTTCGTAAAGTGACCACCTGAGTCGATTGCTGTAGATCTGACGGCCATCTCTCGACCGCCTTCAGTCTCGAAGGTTCTAGCAATCTGCGAATCTAGCGCCGTCCACAATTGCGGCGTTGACGGATCTCCGTAGAGTATTTGGTGATCCAAAACCCAGCTTTCTTCGTCGCGTCCTATCCCGACAAAGGTAATTTCAAGCCGGTCATCCTGAACGTCTGCCCCGCAAACGACCATGACCACGCTTTCTGGTACTTTGTCAAAATGCTCACGGCGTTCCATTAAATTTAATTCATCGACCGACTCACCAAAGTCCTCCCAGACTTCGCCCAGATAAGTATTCGTCCAGACCTTCAACTGTTCGGGGTTCTTCTTGACCGATAAGAACTCACGAACGCCGTCCGCAAGAGGCGTCCACGGCGAATATAGGCCAGAGATTTTGAAGCCAGCAATACCCTTGAAGTCTTCCCCGGCCACCCAGCGCCCGTTTCTAATCGACCATCTTCGATCGGCGTCGGTCCAGAGTGTCGCGCATTCATCGCACAAATAACTAGCGGTATCGGGATCTCTATCCACCCAGCGAACGCTTGCCCATTTCAAGGTTTGCTCGTGCTCGCAATGCCGGCACGGAACGTGATATTCGCGCTTATCGCTTTTCTCGTAAGCGTCCTCGATTCGTGATACGCCCTTGATGGTCGGCGTTGATACCGCGATGATCTTCCGGTTCCAAAATGTCGAGGTTCTCTTCCTTGCTAGTGAGAGCGGATCTCCTTCACTCCCAGCGGATGCCGGGAATCTGTCAACCTCATCAGCTAATACTATCCTGATAGGGCGTGACGCAAGCCCCGCAGGGCTATTTGCCCCGACCAAACTAATACTGCCGCCGGGAAAGACCTTGTGAAGCGTGGTGTTGTTTGAATCTCTAGCCCGCGGATCTTTGACTTTACCGAATAAGCACGGCGTTGATCGCAGCAAGCCAGAGGCAACTCGGTCTTTTGAGAAGGACTGGGCCATTGATTCTGTCGGCTGTAGCATTAGAATCGGGCATGGATCGTGGTCGATGTGGTATCCGATGATATTCAGCAGAGCTTCTGACTTGCCCAGTTGAGCGCCCGCCATCACAACGACCTCTTTTATAGCTGGGTCACTGCAAGCGTCCATGATTCCGCGCTGATACTCTGCGCGAGAAGTTCGCCAGATACCAGCCTCGGCGCTAGTCTGTGAGTCGAGTCGTCTTTGAAGGTCTGCCCACTCGCTTACGCTTAGGCGTGGTGGCGGCTTCAGCGCCAGCATTGCTCTCTTCAAATGGCTCTTTAGGTTTGCGAGTCCTTGACGCTGAAATGGCTGGGTCATATGTGCTCAGTTCTTCGAGTGCTTCGTTGATGAGATCGGCAAGCATTGCTTGGATAATGCCGGCCTACGTTTC
>Ga0206129_10004434_pt1 | contig 15460 bp, 14 predicted proteins | sample Helgoland_Spring_8_FD_148616 | JGI IMG/M metagenome (GOLD analysis project Ga0206129, IMG submission 148616) | Pelagic subsurface seawater microbial communities from Kabeltonne, Helgoland, North Sea - Helgoland_Spring_Bloom_20160502_2 | ecosystem: Environmental > Aquatic > Marine > Epipelagic ...
GACACACTCTCTGGCGAAGGCCCGTTCACGGTGTTCGCACCCACCGACGACGCATTCGCAGCAGCACTCGACGCCCTCGGCCTCACCGCCGAAGAACTCCTTGCCAGTCCTGAACTTGGCTCAATCTTGGCCTACCACGTCGTAGCCGGCGAAGTAGACGCAGCAACCGCAATCAGCCTCGACGGCCAATCAGCCGAAACCGTCAACGGCGCATCAATCGACATCAGCGTCGTAGACGGCAACGTCATGATCAACAACGCAACCGTCATCGGCGCAGACGTCGCCGCCTCAAACGGCATCATCCACATCATCGACACCGTGCTGTTGCCACCAACTGAGTAGCCACACCGTGTAACAGTTCCCCTCCAAGACCCACAACCGCAAGGCCTTTGGCCTTGCGGTTGTTGCGTTTTCCGAGCACGAGAGCTCCGGCGGCGGTCCCGTCCCCAGCTCGGACGCGCACGTGCCGGATCAGAGATCCACACGTAACGGCTACTGCACCTCGGTGCACTGTTGCTGTCGGTGAACGGGTAATGACCCACCTGCCAACAGCACGGTCGCAAGCTTCTGGATCTGCGGCCCAGGACAACCTGAATATCTCTGCTGAGCATTAGCCAGCCGTTAGCCCAGAAGTCGCATCTGTCTTTGCAGGCAGATTCAGCCGCTTGCGATGAACGCGCCCACGTCGATCTATATCGAGTCGAAGGAGACATCGTCGGGTAACGCAAGCAAAGCCGACGGCGACTCTTGCAGGCTGGCATTCATGCTTGAGGCCTGCGAGTAGATCTTGAGCTGCACGTTGGGCAGCGCCGCCCGAGGCTCGGAAGTTGGGAATCCGGTAGGTGAACGGAGCCGCCGCTGTGGCCGTGCCGCGAAGCCAACATAGATGTGTTCTACAAACGCCACGTCTGCTCGTTCATCAAGAAGGCTGACAAACACAATCGGGACGGTTGCCTCTCCGATGCCGTCGTTCCTTGCCTCCAACGATGAAGCCACCTTCACCATCAGGCACGATCTCGGCGCGGTTGGGCACTAGCCGAGGGTTAGCCGGCCGCGAACGGACAGGGCGCTGATCTTCATCGAACCAGACGGCGACGCCCAGACCCCACATCTCAACAGCCAATTCGGTGCAACCAGCAGCCGATCCCGGGCACAATGGTGCCCTATGAGCATCACATGGACACCGGACACCTGGCTCGACCGCCCCGCGGCGCAACAGCCAGCTTGGCCAGACGCCGATGCGCTCAACGGTGTGCTCGACAAGATCGCAACGCTTCCCCCGCTGGTCTTCGCTGGCGAAGCACGCGATCTGACCGAAGCACTCGGTGAAGTAGCGCAAGGCCGTGCGTTTCTGCTGCAAGCAGGAGATTGTGCCGAGTCGTTCGACGGTTATTCGGCCGACGGCATCCGTGACCGGCTCAAGGTCATCCTCCAGATGGCGGTAGCGCTCACCTATTCCGGTGGGCTTCCTGTAGTCAAGGTTGGCCGCATCGCTGGCCAGTTCGCCAAACCTCGTTCCAGCGACACCGAAACCATCGATGGTGTTGAACTTCCGTCGTTCCGGGGCCACATCATCAACGACCCGGAGTTCGGCGAAGGTGCTCGCATCCCGAATCCCGAACGACTCCTGCAGGCGTACCAGCAGTCCGCCTCCACACTCAACCTGCTGCGCGCATTCACCAAGGGCGGTTTTGCCAACCTGGCCCAGGTCCACTCATGGAATCAGGAGTTCGTCGCTGCTTCCCCGCAGGGCAAGCGTTACCAGCAGCTCGCCGACGGCATCCAATCCGCGTTGCACTTCATGAATAGCTGTGGCATCGACATCGATGACTCGCGGCTCGAAGAGGTTGATTTCTACACCAGCCATGAAGCGCTGCTGCTTGACTACGAACGGGCGCTCACTCGCCAAGACAGCCTGACAGGTGACTGGTACGACTGTTCGGCTCACATGTTGTGGATTGGCGAGCGCACCCGCCAGCTAGACGGTGCACATGTCGAGTTCCTCCGTGGGGTCAAAAACCCGCTGGGCTGCAAGGTTGGCCCCACCGCAACTCCAGAAGAAGTGCTGAGCATCTGCGAAACGCTCAACCCCGAACAGATTCCAGGACGCCTCACGCTGATCTCTCGGATGGGCGCCGACACAATTGGTCAGAACCTGCCGCCGCTCCTTCAGGCAGTGAAAGACGCCGATCATCCAGTGGTATGGGCATGTGACCCAATGCACGGCAACACCTTCACCAGCGACACTGGCCTCAAGACCCGCCACTTCGACGCCATCTGCCGCGAGGTCGAAGGTTTCTTCACTGCCCACGACCAGGTTGGTACCTGGGCTGGCGGTATCCATATCGAGCTCACTGGTGAAGACGTCACCGAGTGCCTGGGTGGTGGCGAGGACTTGGATCACTCCGATCTCGAGCACCGTTACGAAACGATTTGTGACCCTCGTCTGAACGGCAAACAGTCGATCGACCTTGCATTCCGCGTCGCCGAGTTCCTCCAGCGTTAACCAAGGGTCGTTACCTGACGGTGACTACAGACCAGACGGATCACGGAATGAAACGGGATACTTTTCTTGTTGCGCTCGGCCTGTTTGTGGTCGGCTACGGCACAAACGTGTCGACACCGTTCCTGGTGTTGTACCGGGATCGTCTCGACCTGAGTGCAAACGCAACCCAGCTCATCTTCGTGGTCTACGTCGTTGGGATTTTGAGCACGTTGATGCTCGCCGGTCAGCTATCCGACCGTTACGGTCGCAGACGACTGCTCATCGCTTCGCTTGCCCTGTCTGCTCTTGGCTCAGCAGTGCTGATCGCTGGTCGCGACAGTTTTGTTTTGTTGATGATGGGTCGAGTCATACTCGGCGTCGTGAGCGGTCTTGGGTTAGGTGTCGGGGCCGCATGGCTTCAAGAACTGATGGGGCCAGCACAACAACACAAGGCAGCACTTGTAGCCACACTCGTGACCTATGGCGGATTTGGTGCTGCCCCACCGCTGTCTGTGCTCTATGAGTGGCTCGGCCCTTCCCCGCTCATCGTTCCGTTTGTCTTTCATATTGTGTTGACGCTTGCCATCATCCCCGCGGTGGCAAGCGTTCATGAGACAGTGGACGTTGCCGCAGAGGCTGCCCGTGGACCGTGGCGACCAGCGATCCGTTTTGGCATTCCGGCCACGGCCCGCCGCCAGTTCCTTTGGTACATCGGCCCGCTTGCCATCCTCATTTTCGCGTTTCCATCGATGGCCTTTGCCTTGTTCCCGGTCCTACTGAGCGACACCGTCGACGCCAGCCCGGTGGTAGTAACCGGCCTGTCTGGCATGTCCACTGCGTGGGGCGGGCTGCTGTCGCGGCCACTGATCAACCGGATCCCCACCCAGGTCGCTATGGGGTGGGGAGCTGCAATCGGCACAGCCGGTTACGTGTTGGGAACCATCGCCTTTGTCACCGGCAGTTGGCCGCTCGTGTGGCCAGCAGCGATCGTGCTCGGCGCTGCGAGTGGAGTCATCTCGATTGCCGGCCTCACATTGGTCGGTCAACTCACAGACCCGAACAGCCGGGGTGCGCTCAGTTCCACGTTCTACCTGCTGGCCTATGCAGGTATGACCATGCCGCTCGTGGTGAGTTCATTGGGTCCTTCCTTTGGGACAACAACAGTTCTGGTCGTGATCACCTGTGTCGCCGGACTGCTCGCAGCGACCGCACCGTTGCGTCACCGGCTCGGAACGTTGTAGACAGCGCACCCGAATCTGGCCGAAACGGCCCTGGTGCCCAGGAAAACGCCTCCAGAACTGATACAAGAAGCGCCATGACTTTGCGCGCTCGCCGCCTATTTCTGCCGTTCCTTCTGGTTGGACTCATCGCCGCTGGATGTTCCTCGTCCGACGGTGAGACCACCACTGCCGCAGCGCTCGCTATCGAGGAACCAGACACGTCCGACGCAACCGAACAAGACCGTGACAACAAAGACCGTGACAACCAGGACGGTGACAACCAGGACGGTGGGTCCCTGGGCCAAGCAACGTCGATCCCGGTGCCTGAAGACGACGAAGCGGCCAATGCCGCTATTGCTGGGCTCGACGGAGAGCAACCACCAGAAGTCCTCGATGCAGATCCACGCACGACCGCTCAATCATTCGTGCGTGCCCGTTTCAATATCGATCCCGAGCCTGAGTGGATCAGCTGCATGATTGCGGAGACCGAACAAGACGAGGTTCTTGAAGCCAGTCTGCGTACCCCTTCGGTTGCACAGGGCCGAGTAGATGACAGCCAACTCCGGGCATTAACGTTTGCCATGAACGGCTGTATCGACACCCTCAGTCTTGCCGACTGGGCGACCCAGGCAATTGGCCCGCAAGGCGAGGTGCAACAGACAGCACCACCCTGTTTGGTTGAACGCTTCGAGCAAGCCGCGACCGGTGACACGACGTTTTACAACTTCGTCGCGCTGACCTATCAGTTCCGCCTCGACCCTGACGGGGTGGACAGTCTGGTCGACTCACTCGCGTCGTGTGCGCCAATCACCTCGTTGTCAGATTTCTTCGCAGGGCAGGCGGAACAGTCAACAAACTTCACCACCATGGTCGATCGCGACTGCCTGGTCGACGTTCTGAGCCCCAGCGAAGTCTCTCAAGAATTTTGGGACTTGTTTGTCGGAGGTGGGGTACCGGCAAACACGGTGATCGACCCATTTATCCAACAGTGCTCCGAAACTCGGACCAGTGATCTTGCCCCGTCGGTGCCCGACACCTTCGTTCCATGGGCTGGTTCAGGTGATCTCGCCGGTGTGCAGCCGCCAGCTCGAAACAGGATCTACACCAATGCACCTCCAATGGTGCTCGATCCTGCGGCCAGGTACGAAGCCGTGCTGGCGACCGGCGGCGGCGAGGTCCGCATCGAATTGTTCGCCGATTCAGCGCCGCTGACCGTGAACAACTTTGTGCAACTCGCCCGAGACGGCTTTTACGACAACATCGTGTTCCACCGTGTGCTCGCTGGCTTCATGGCTCAGGCAGGTGACCCCACAGCCACAGGCACAGGCAACCCCGGGTATCAGTTCGCAGACGAGTTCGAGAGTGGCGCTGCCATGGACCGCAAGGGACTCCTGGCAATGGCAAACACCGGGCCAAACACAAACGGCAGCCAGTTCTTCATCACGTTTGCAGCCGCCGAATGGCTAACCGGTCTTCACACGATATTCGGCGAAGTCACCCAAGGCATCGAAATCGTCGACAACATTGAGCTGCGGGACCCAGCCAACCCAACTGGTCCCGGCCAGCTCATCGAGTCGGTCACCATCATCGAAACGATCGTCGAATAACACCACGGCTCGCCGGTCCGCTCCGGCCGCAACTCCGCTCGTCGTTATTCCTGACGGCAGAAGTCGGCGAAGCTGGCGACAAAGTTGCCGAGCTCCGCCCGAGCTACGGTGTCACTGAGTTCACCGTCGGCGATCTTCTCGCCGCACGTACCGATACCAAGCGGGGGGAAGAGCCGCACTGGCTGGAAGGCCATGATTGCCTCGAAGTGGGTTCTCAGACTCGCACCAGCGCGAGCACCCGGAGTGGTGACCACCATGGAGATGGGGGTGCCTTCCCACTCGCGTGGCGGACGGGACAACCAGTCGATCGCGTTCTTGGTCACCGCAGGAAACGAACCGTTGTATTCAGGCGAGAAGAACAACACGCCGTCGGCAGCACCTACCGAGTCATGAAGCGCTTGCACCGCTGCGGGTAACGCCACTTGTTCGATATCACCGTTGTACAGCGGCACATCGGCCACGCTGAACAGCTCGATCTCGGCATGTGAGGAGCCCACCTCGATGGCGGCTCGGGCCACCGCCCCATTTACCGACTCGCTTCGGAGACTGCCAACAATTGCTGTGATCTTCAACGTGTACATGTCTGCTAGTCAAGCCTCGTCATGGGCTTGTGACGCACATCTTCGCGTCATCCCCCCGCAAATCACAGCAATACCCACCGGGTCGTGGCACGCTTTACACCATGGCCATCGAGATCAACCAGTCGCTGGTCATCCCCGATACGGAGCTCGATTGGAAATACACAACGTCGGGCGGGCCTGGCGGCCAGCATGCGAATAAGTCGAGCACCCGGGTTCAGCTGAGCTGGAACATCGCCGAGTCTGAGGTTTTGAACGAGGGCCTTCGTGCTCGTTTGCAATCCAAACTTGGCGATGTGGTGCGGGCCGACGTCGATGACAATCGGTCACAGCTGCGCAACAAGGATCTCGCTGCTGAGCGACTAGCGGCCAAGGTCCGAGCAGCACTGGTGCAGCAACGTAAGCGTAAGGCGACCAAACCGTCGAGGGGTTCCCAACGGCGGCGTCTCGATGGAAAAAAGCGCGACGCTAAAACGAAGAAACTTCGCCAGAAGCCGACCCGCTGGGACTAGTTCCGGGTAGGTGAACGTTCGGGGTGGCGCTCGACGTCAGCGTATGCCAGTAACTTCGACGGCCATGGCAACATTTTCAGCGAATCTTGGCTTCTTGTGGACTGACCGACCACTTCCCGATGCCATTCGCGCCGCATCTGCGGCCGGTTTTGACGCAGTTGAGTGCCACTGGCCGTATGACACACCAATCGACGAGACCAAGGCGGCGCTTGCCGAAACTGGCATGGTGATGCTCGGGCTCAACACTCGTAAGGGTGGCGACGGCGAGTTCGGACTTGCTGCGGTTCCCGGGCGCGCTGTCGAGGCCCGGCTCGCTATAGACGAGGCAGTGCGCTACGCCGCAAGTGTTGGGGCTCAGGCGGTGCACGTCATGGCAGGTGTCACTCCCCCGCTACCCGTCGCCTTCTTGACCTTCCTCGGCAATCTTCGTTATGCGTGTAAACAGGCTGCCCCACACAACATCACCATCCTGATCGAGCCACTCAACACGATCGATACACCTGGGTATTACCTCCACAACACCGCCGATGCGGCCGGCGTAATCGACGCTGTCGATCGACCCAACCTGAAGCTGATGTTCGATTGTTACCACGCGGCGAGGAGCGGCGCCGAAGTCCTCGAGCTCCTACCCCGGCTCTTGCCGATTCTCGGCCATGTGCAGTTCGCGTCTGTCCCCGACCGGGCTGAACCTGATCACGGCGACTTGGACTATGCGCCGGTCTTTGCGCTCCTCGACGAACTCGGCTGGACACATCCACTCGGCGCCGAATACCGTCCTACAGCCTCGGTCGAGCAGGGCCTTGGTTGGCTGCGAGACCTCCGCTAGACACACACTCAGGGTCTGGCCTTGGGGGCACACTTCGGTTGTGACAGCGTCTCTCTTCACCGCAGCCGCCCCAGACCCGTGGTCCTGGGGGCGCGTTGGGATGGCTACTCTTGGCCGCTCTCGGCGTCGCCACGGGCCTGGCGATACATCCGGCGGTACCAACCGGCCCAAGAACGACCTCGCCGCCGGAACCACCTTGTGGGGACCTGTGCAACAGGTGCTGCATCGATGACCACACCGACTTGGGTCGTTGTCCCCTCTTCCCTGCGACGACTACGACCTGGGGTCCCGCCGATGGCAGACGCGGCCTATTCGACGTCGAAGAACGCTTCGTTATTCGACGCCCACTCGACTGCTAGCTGACGGCTACGCGAGTGCGAGTACCTGGGCACGCGCTTCGAGTGTTTGCAGGCAAGTCTCAGCAACCTCGTGGCCCTTGTGCACCATGTGGTCACGAAAGAAATCGATGTGTGTCTGGCTCTCGTGGAACTGCTGTGGCGTTAGCACGCTAGAGAACACCGGAATACCTGAGTCCAGCTGAACCCGCATCAAACCGCTGATCACAGCATCGGCCACGAACTCATGGCGATAGATACCGCCGTCTACGACGAAACCAGCAGCTACCACTGCCGCGAAACGCCCAGAAGTAGCAAGGCACTGAGCATGAAGCGGCAATTCGAACGCACCCGGCACTTCGAAGAGTTCAACATTGGCCTTGTCACCGACCTCGGCGAGGAAGCCGTCGCGTGCCTGATCGACGATGTCTCGATGCCAGCATGACTGCACAAAGGCGATGGTCGGTCGTGGGTCCGTTGTTGGAGATTCTGCGTCCATGACGGTGACCATAGAACTTCAAGTATGGTTTAAGTCAAACCAATACCGACGACATAGTTGCGGGAGACGGGCATGCCTGAACTTGAGGAGTACTTAACGATCGGTCAGGCAAGCGAACGTCTCGGGCTTGCGACATCAGCACTGCGTTTTTATGAGGACAAAGGTTTGATCTCATCGCTACGAACCGTTGGGGGTCAACGTCGTTATGCCCGAGATGTGCTGCGGCGGGTTTCGTTCATCCGAGCTGCCCAACAGGTTGGCTTGCCGCTGGCCGAGATCAAGGAAAGCCTCGATGCTCTGCCTGCACACCGGGCACCCACCCAGGAAGAATGGCAGCGACTTGCCGAGGCGTGGCGGCCGCTTCTAGATGAGCAGATAGCGACGCTTGCTGGCATTCGAGATCGACTGGCCGGGTGCATTGGCTGCGGCTGCCAATCACTTGACAGCTGCGATGTCTTCAACCCCGATGACGTGGCTGCCCAACAAGGCCCCGGCGCCCACTTCCTCACCCTCTGATCCCACCGGACGTGTAGTTGGATGCTCAGCGCAGCAAGCCCGAACTTACAACGGACCGCCCCAACCGACCCCGTTAGTGCTGCGTGCCAACGCCAAGGGCGCAGCGCAGCAAGCCCGAACTTACAGAACGGCTTCGATGAAGGTTTCGAGTTGACGCAGGTTACGGACTTCGAACAGTCCGTCGCAGTACTGTGCGTATTCGCTGACGATTGAATCGCCGGTGTCCCAGTAGCTGCCGGGTTCTGGGTTCAGCCAGAAGACCTGTTTGGCAGTGCGTTTCATTTCTTGGATGATCCAGCTTTGGGCAGCGTGGTAATTGTTGCGAGCGTCGCCGAGGATCATCACCGTGGTCTTCGAGGTGATTGCCGTCTTGAGATAGTTCTTCTCGAACACTTCGAACGCATGGCCATAGTCGCTGTGGCCATCGACCCAGACGACGTCGGCCTCGGTGTTCACCCGGTGCACGGCTGCGGTGATGTCTTCGTGGCCGTCGAAGAAGCGAGTTACTTCGTCAAGACCATCGATGAACACAAACGCACGGACCTTGGAGAACTGCCCGCTCATGGCGTACACGAGGTGGAGGGTGAAACGAGCGAATGCTGCGACCGAACCACTGATGTCCGCCAAGATCACGATCTCGGGTTTGGATGGCCGTGGGTGTTTGAACCGCGGTTCGGCAGGCACGCCGCCGTAACTCAGTGACCGGCGGATCGTATTGCGGAAGTCCAGACCGCCCTTGTTCTTGTGACGACGTTTGCGAGCAAGCCGGATTGCGAGCTTGCGTGTCAGCGGCGCAATGGCTTTGCGTAGCGTCTCCATTTCGTCGCGGGTTGCATGCATGAAGTCGAGATCTTCGGGCAGCGGCTTGCGGAGCGTCTTGGCCATAGCCTCGACGCCTCGGTCTGCCACCAGTCGGCGGCGGATCTCTGCTTCGATCTCCGTCTTGAGTTTCTCGATCCGGCTCTCGTACTCGTCTTTGGCAAGACGATCATCGAGTCCGCTGCGACCCTCGTTGTTCTCGCGGTCGGCTTCGAGCAAACGCTCAAGCACACCATCGAGATCAAGGTTCCGCAGGGTGCGGTACAAGTAGTAGGTGCCGCCAACCGGGCGGCCAGGTTCCATGCCAGCAAAACGCTGCACGGCAGTCCGAGCGACCGCACGTTGCAGGTTCTGGTCCTGGCGCATGAGCGCCTGGTACAGCATCTCGGCGAGATCCTCGTTGGACATGGCGTCGCCGCCACCGCCACCGGCTTCTGAGCCGCTGCCTTCGGCCTGATCGTTCTCTTGACCGTCTTCGCCTTCGCCCTCGCCTTGGCCGTCGGGATCGTCGTCGTTCGTCAACGAATACTCGGGCCCTCGGATCGAGAAGTAGACGTCGAAGACGGTCTCGAACGCTGGCCAATGCTGATGGCTTTTAACCAGCGTGGCGCCAAGCGCGTATTTGAACGTGGTGCGATCCTCGATGGGAATCGCACGCACGGCCTCCATGGCATCGAGGTTCTCGGTGAGACTGACCGGCAAGCCGGCGTCGCGAAGCTCCTGGATGAACCCGCCCATCAAATCGAGGAGCGGGTCAGCCATTGCTTCGGCGGCAAATAATTCAGTCGTCATCGAGAATCCTCAGTGATCATGAGTCAGGGCGTACGCAGCAGGAGTTATACGTCGAAGGTGTCTTCGGTGGTGGCGAACTCTTTGGTCGCCTTTTCGATATCGCTGCGGTACTTGAGCAAGATGTTTGCTGTTTCGGTAGCAGTCTCGGCATCGACGTGTTCTACGCCGAGTAGCACCAGGGTGCGGGCCCAGTCGATTGTCTCGGAAACAGACGGTGCCTTACGCAGGTCGAGTTGACGGACACTACGCACGATACGAGCGACCTGGTCAGCCAAGTTCTGGCTGATGTCCGGGACCTTGGTAAGTACGATCTCGCGCTCACGCTCGAGTTCTGGGTAGTCCAAGTACATGTACAGCGCACGACGTTTGAGTGCCTCGCTGAGCTCACGGGTGTTGTTCGAAGTCAAGAACACCAGCGGGATCTGCTTGGACTCGATGGTGCCAAGTTCAGGAATGGAAACCTGGTAGTCACTCAAGATCTCGAGCAGCAATGCCTCGGTCTCGACTTCGACACGGTCGACTTCGTCGATCAGCAGCACGACAGGATCCTCGGCGGTGATTGCCTCGAGAAGCGGTCGGGTCAGCAGGAACTCGTCGGAGAAGATGTCATCTTCGATCGTGTCCCAATCAGCGTTCTGCTCTGACTGGATACGAAGCAGTTGCTTCTTGTAGTTCCATTCGTAGAGCGCTTTGGACTCGTCGAGCCCTTCGTAACACTGCAGACGAATAAGCCGTGCACCGATCATCTCAGCCACGCTCTTGGCGAGCTGGGTCTTACCCGTACCCGCAGGACCTTCGACAAGGATCGGCTTTTCAAGCCGATCCGCCAGATAGACGATGCTGGCCAGGCCATCATCGGCCAGGTAGTCAACATTCTTCAGACCTTCGCGTACTGACTCGACGTCTGTAAACCGTTCGCTCATGGAGCTCCTCACGAAACAGCGGCGTCCCGAAAGCGGACGCCGCACATGCAGTTACTGATGTTATCGGGTGGCTGGTTGTGAATCCGAACCGACATCGCGATACCTGCCTGACTGTGCTGTCACCGACACCACGTCTGGGCCACATTGCAGTGCCACCGAAGAGGCATCGGCTAGGTTCTCCCCTCGGCACCCGCCGGCCATCCACAGGCAGTACTACGAAGGTCCGATCGTCATGGAAGCAGAAGACAAAGAGTTCTTCATTCTTGTGCTTGGTGTGCTCGCTGCGATTCTGGTGGTGATCAGCTGGTGGTTCACCGCAGGTAGTACCGGCTTTGGAGCCACTGCTACAAAGCCGACCACCGGAACCGCTGTGGACAATGGCGACAACAACAACCGTGACGTTGATGTGGCGCAGGATGATCATCATGACCCCGACCATGACCACGGTGCCGACGCTGACCATGACAGTGATACACCCGTGAACTCCTCAGCCAGCGACGATACAGCCATCGAAAAACCGACGGCGGCCACGGTCTTCGATGCCATCGCCGCCCGCCCTGACCTCAGCGTGATCAGTGGCTTACTCCGCGACTCCAACCTTGATCAGGTCCTCGCAGCTGGCGGGCCGTTCACGGTGTTTGCCCCTTCCAACGCGGCCATCAACCAGGCCGCAAGCTCCGACGCCACCGTGGCGGTACTCGCAGCCGACCAAGAAAACGTGCTGACCTATCACGTCGTGCCCGGTGGTTACACGGTCGAAGATCTGTCTGAACTTGCCCGAGGCGAAGGGTCTACCAAACTCATGACGGTGCAAGGCGAGACCATCAGCTTGAGCTTCGACTCTGGCAATGTGACCATCAATGGCTCCACCACCGTGTTGCCCACCAGCGAGGAGACCGGCAACGGGTTCGTGCACACGCTCGACAATGTGTTGGTGCCACCAATCGGGGCGCTCAATGCACTTGTTGCCCGTAATCCAATCCTGTTCGCTACCGGCAGCGCCGACATCCAACCCGACTCATTCCCCACGCTCGATAGTTTCATCGAAATCCTGAGCGCCAACAACGTCGACGTGACCATCGAGGGCCACACCGATAGTTCAGGCGGCGCGATCCTCAACCAGAACCTGAGCCAAGGCCGTGCCCGGTCCGTGCTGAACTATTTGGTGGCCAACGGCGTAGACGAGTCTCGACTCGACGCCCAAGGGTTTGGGGCTGACCGACCTGCAGCCGATAACGAGAGCGAAGAAGGTAGGGCACTCAATCGGCGAATTGAGTTCGCTCTGGGTTAGCACCGTGTCTCTTACCTACAGGTCCCTTAACGAACTCCTTGCCGACGCTGAACCAACCGGCGAACAGACCGTGCCCGACAGGCTGTTTGGCTGCTGGCGCCGTAACTGGATTCGATTCGGTGATGACGGCGCCAAGGATTCCAGCGTGCAGGTTCGGTGGCTGCAGACTGCGTCGGGTATGGGTGACCTGCGCATCGATCCCCAGCAGACACAAGCCGAGAGCGACTCATCGTGCGGCATCACCATCGTCGACCAAGAAGCTGAACCCCATATGACTGCAGGTTGGCTCGACGGCCCAACGGGATTTGCACAGCAAGCAGTATCGAACTTCCCTGAGAAGGGCTGGCTGGTATGGGACACACCTTCGGTCATGCGCGAGTTGGCTCCGAGCGGTGCTTACGTCGAAGAGTGGGAGCGGCTTCCGGATTCAGTCGGCCCGGTCGCCCATTTCATAGCGCCCGATGCCCCGACAACAACGAACCTCTATGTTGCAGGTCAGCAGGTGTTCCTCGCAGTCAGGAGCCCCATCGCTGGCGGACTCCACCAATTCAGCTGCGCGACCCATGCAGTAGCAGCCGACACGCTGACCGTCGAACTTTCATCCTCGCCGACCGCTGTCGGCAAACCACTGGAGCTCAATAACACGGCATGGCAGCTCATCAGCTACCGCCACGAGTGACACTTCCACAGAGAACGAACCGCCGGACCATTTCGCATCGACAGGCAACGAACTATGAGAGCCGCCTCACCCATGGCATAGGGGGTGACGCCGCAACAGCACAACAGGAATTACGCTCAGAAGCCCGCCCTCCCTTGTGCGACGGGCCAGACCTATGACAGATTCCGCTCTCATCGGTGGTGCCGATCAGGCGCCGTCGCCCGCTCCTCCCCCGGTTCCGACCGATCGCGCAGCCATCCTCGTCGCGGCTGGCATTCTGCTGAGCCGCGTGTCCGGCATCATCCGCGAAGCCGTGCTCTCGCGGTGGCTCGGCGCAAGCAACATCGCTGCTGACGCCTTTGCCATTTCGTTGCAGATCCCCAAGATGTTGCAGAATCTGCTGGGCGAGGGCGCTCTTTCTGCCTCGTTCATTCCGGTCTATAGCTCTGTGGTTGATCGAGACCCACGGGCCGCCCGCCGTCTCGCTGGCGCGGTCTTCGGACTCCTCGCTGCGCTAGTGGGAACCATCGTGCTGGTGCTCATGTTCGCTGCACGCCCAATCGTGGGGCTCATCGTCCGCGGCGCTGGCGACACCCGCGCTGACCTCATTGCCGAACTCGTCCGGACCATGGCACCAGGTATTGGTTTCATTGTCTTCGCTGCATGGTGCCTTGGCATCTTGAACGCACACCGCGACTTCTTCCTGAGTTATGTGGCACCGATGTTGTGGAACATCGCCATCATTACAGCGATCCTGATCTGGACCACCCAGACCAACGACAGCATCGAGTTGGCTCGCGCTGGCGCCTGGGGTGTCTTTCTTGGTGGAGTCGCTCAGTTCGCAGTGCAACTGCCACGTGTCCTGCGCATCGCAGGACCCATCACCCCGTCGCTCGATCGCACCGGCGGTGAGCTACGCGAAGTCGTACGACGCTTCATTCCCGGCGTTGCCGGGCGTGGGGTTGTCACTCTCGGAACATTCACCGACATTGCACTGGCTTCATTTCTGGCCGTCGGCGCAGTAGCAGTGTTAACCAAGGCGCAAATCCTGTACATGATGCCGATATCGGTATTTGCCGTGAGCATCGCTGCTGCTGATCTTCCCGAGTTGTCCCGCGAAACGGCCGATGCATCGGCGGCAACCGAACGAGTCCGCACCGCCATCGATCGAGTGTCACTCTTCGTTGTATTCTCGGCAATCGCCTTTGTCTTCGGTGGCCGAAGCCTGGTCGGCGCGCTCTTTGAGGGCGGCCAATTCACCAGCGACGACACCGTCGCGGTGTGGCTTACGCTGGCAGTGTTCTCCGTGGGACTGTTGGCCAGCGCTCTCTCACGCGTCTTCCAGACAGCGAGTTTCGCTCAAGGTGACGTGGCTGGCCCCGCCAAGATTGCACTCGCCCGGTTGGTCGTCGCTGCAGTTGTCGGCTTCTGTCTCATGTTTCCAGCCGATCGTTACCAGGTGGTCGACGGCCTGGTCCGTCAGAGCGACGACCTCGCCTTTGGGCCATTGGGCGAATCGATCCGCGAACAATCCAATAGCCATCGGTTGGGTGCTGTTGGGTTGGCAGCCGGGGGCGCAATTGCAGCCTGGCTCGAATTTGCGCTGCTTGGTCGCCGGCTCCGCCGCACCACGACCGCCCTCGGAATCTGGGCGGCTCTGCGCCGACTCATTCCTGCGTCTTTCGCAGCTGGCATTGCGGTCGCCGGGCTCGCTGCGGCGCTGAATGGGCTCCCACCATTGTTGGCGGCGCCGTTGGTGATCGGGCCACCGGGTTTGCTCTACATGGTGGTGGCAAAACGATGTGGGAACATGACAGCAGACGCCTTGATCCGTCGAGCTGTCGGCCTCGTGCGGTCATGACCACATGAAACTCGTGGGCCTCGTGCCCTCAGCTTCACCACCTTCACGAGCTTCGCCATAGCGTGGGGCCAACCAGAGCGAGTCAACCGCCGCAGTCAAGTAGTCGCTTTGACGCCGAACCGATAGGAATACTCCATGGTCGCCGCGCTCACATCGTTTCTGCTCGCCGAAGAAGGCGACGATACAGAATTCCTCGATCTCGAGGTGCATGGTTGGCAGTGGGCGGTTCTCGGGGTTGCCATCGTTGCACTCTTGGCCATCGATCTCTACCGCCATCGAGAGGCCCACGCTCCGACCTTTAGCGAGGCCAGCAAAGAGTCTGCGTTCTGGGTGCTCTGTGGCGTGAGCTTCTCGTTGTTCTTCGTCTGGCAATTTAGTGGGCAAGCTGCTGGCGAATATCTCGGCGTCTATCTGACCGAGAAGTCACTGAGCATCGACAATGTGTTCGTCTGGGCGTTGTTGTTCTCATCGATGAAGATCCCGCTGAAGTACCAGCATCGGGTGCTCTTCTGGGGCATCTTTGGCGCTCTGATTTTGC
>Ga0206129_10004442_pt1 | contig 15439 bp, 10 predicted proteins | sample Helgoland_Spring_8_FD_148616 | JGI IMG/M metagenome (GOLD analysis project Ga0206129, IMG submission 148616) | Pelagic subsurface seawater microbial communities from Kabeltonne, Helgoland, North Sea - Helgoland_Spring_Bloom_20160502_2 | ecosystem: Environmental > Aquatic > Marine > Epipelagic ...
GTTGGAAGATGTATGTAGAGGATCCCGAAGAATATCTGCGCCGCTTCGATGTGCTGGTGAAGCATGCGGAAGCGCAGGGCATCGGTCTGATCCCGTCGCTGTTCTGGTTTGTGGTCACCATGCCCGATTTGCAGGATGAACCGGTCAGCGCACTGGGCGATCCGGACAGCAAGTGCCGAGCGTTCATGCGTCAATATATTCGTGATATCGTTGGGCGCTATAAAGATTCACCTGCGATCTGGGGCTGGGAGGTCGGCAATGAATGGATGCTGTTTGCCGACCTACCGAAGCTGGATCATTTGCCGCCGCAAAAGATCGGGTCGAAAGAGGAACGCACGGCGGCGGATAAGCTGTTGCGTCCCATGATTCTGGATGCCTACGAAGACTTTTATAAAACCCTGCGGGAGATGGATCCCGACCGCATCATCGTGACCGGCGATTCGATTGCCCGCACTCAGGCCTGGCACAATCGGAATGACGATTCGTGGGGTCAGGACAGCAAAGCGCAATGGACGGAGGTTTTTCGTGCCGATACGCCGGACGATTATGAGGTCGCATCGTTCCATCTCTATGCCGAAGCGGAAATGAGCTATTTTAAGAACGAGAAATTGCCGATTGAGGACTTTGTGACAGAAGTCGTTGGAATCTGTCGATCCGACAACAAAGTGATCTGGAACGGAGAGCTCGGCATGCCGGGCACGGATGATGCGGCGCGTGAAATGTTTTTCCGCATGATGCATGCGGTCGAAGCGAACGAAATCGAGATTTCGGCCATCTGGAATTTTAAGCCGCAGGGTACGTTTCAGGCCGACTGGGATATTTCGCCCACCAACGAGCGTGCCTACATGCTGGATGCGGTGAAGGATCTGAATGAACGCTTTGCGATTGGAGATTGGAAGTGAGAACACTTTTACTTTTCGGCTTATTCTGCATGTGTGCAGGCGGTATGGCTGAGCCATCGCTGGGCCTGACGGTGCAGGATGGGCAACTGATGAGCAACGGGGCACCGTTCCGTGCGATGGGCATCAACTATAATACCGCTTGGTATGATGTGCTGAAAGATCCTGAAACATTGGAGGTCGCGGAGGGATTTCGGATTTTAAAACAGGATTACGGGATTCCGTTTATTCGTTTTTCCGCCGGGCCGTATGCGCATACCGGTTGGAAGTTGTATGTGGAGGACCCCGAAGAATATCTGCGCCGTTTCGATGTGCTGGTGAAGCATGCGGAAGCGCAGGGGATTGGTCTGATTCCATCGCTCTTCTGGTATGTGGTCACCATGCCCGATTTGCAGGGCGAGCCGGTTAGCGCACTGGGCGACCCGGACAGTAAGTGCCGAGCGTTCATGCGTCAATATATTCGTGATATCGTTGGGCGCTATAAAGATTCACCCGCGATCTGGGGCTGGGAAGTGGGCAACGAATGGATGCTCACTGCCGACCTGCCGAAGCTGGCTCATTTGCCGAGGAAAAAGATTGGCTCAAAGGAAGCGCGCACAGCGGCGGATAAGGTGCTGCGTCCGATGCTGCTGGATGCCTACAAGGATTTTCATAAAACCGTTCGGGAGATGGATCCCGATCGTATCATCGTGACCGGTGATTCCATCGCTCGCCCTTCGGCCTGGCACAATCGCAATGAAGATGCCTGGGGGCAGGACACAAAGGAACAATGGGCGGAGGTGTATCTCGCCGATACGCCGGACTGTTATGAGGTGGCATCGTTCCATCTCTATGCCGAAGCGGAAATGAGCTATTTCGAGAACAAGGATCTGCCGATTGAAGACTTTGTGACAGAAGTCGTTGGAATCTCTCGATCCGACAACAAAGTGATCTGGTGCGGCGAGCTCGGCATGCCGGGAAGCGATGAGGCGGCGCGTGAAATGTTTATCCGGATGATGCGTTCGGTCGTACAAAACGAGATCGCCCTCTCCGCGATATGGAATTTCAAGCCGACCGGTACGTTTCAGGCGGATTGGGATATTTCGCCCACCAACGAGCGAGCCTATATGCTGGATGTGGTCAAGGTATTGAACAAAGGCTTCAGTCGCGGACTTGAGGCTGCCGAATAATGAAAATAGAATTTCAAGTAATGAAAAAGGAATTTCAAATAATGAAAAAGGAATCGCGAATGTTTAAGTTGAATTATCAGGTGGGGCGCAATGTCATCGAATTTCTTCGAAATTCGATACTCGTTGTTTCTGCGTCTGCGGCTCTCGTGGGCTGCGCTTCCAATCCCCCGGGGTTGACTGTGCGGGACGGGCAGTTTTATCAGGGCGGGCAGCCGTATAAGGGGGTAGGGATCAATTACTACACCGTCCTTCAGCGGAAACTCGGAATCGAAGGGAATCCCTCGAACCTGTCGGACACATCGTATCGGCAGGGACTTGAGACTCTGGCACAACACGATATTCCGTTCATTCGTTTTGGTGCCAATGGTTTTTACCCGAAGGACTGGGACGTCTATTTGAATCACAAGGAAGAATACTTTAAGGCTTTTGATACACTGGTTGCTGATGCGGAACGGTTGGAGATCGGCCTGATTCCAAGCTTGTTCTGGTATTTTCCGACGGTTCCGGATCTTGTCGGCGAATCGATCGACCAGTGGGGTAATCCGGATAGCAAAACCCATGCGTTCATGCGGGAATTCACCACTGAATTGGTCAGCCGCTATAAAGATTCACCGGCTATCTGGGCGTGGGAGTTCGGCAATGAATGGATTCATGAAGCAGATCTCCCGGGTGAAGAGCACGGTAAAGGTTGGACGGAACCCGATCATTTTCCCAAACCACCGTTGGGTTTGGCGAAAACCCGAACGATCAACGACAAGATGTACCGCAAAAATATCTACGTCGCCTATAAAGCCTTCGCCGAAACCGTCCGTGCTATCGATTCGACCCGTCCGATACTCTCTGGCGACGCGCTACCGCGCCCGTCGGCATACCACAATTTCCATGAGGAAAATTGGACCACTGACAGCCTGGAGCAGTGGGAAGAAATGTTTCTGTTGGACAACGCCGCGATGGACGGGCTTTCCGCCCACTACTACTATTTCTCGCTGGATGATCAACACCACGACGTCGGCTACATGGAGTACGGACCCGCAGAACAGATGTCCTTCATGATGGAAATCTCCAAGCGCGTAAAAAAACCGTTATTTGTCGGTGAATTTGGTCCAGGAACAAAAGATAAGACGCTCAAAGAGGAGCGCCGCCAGTTTGAATTCCTGCTCAATCTAATGATGACCAATGAGGTGCCGCTGTCCGCTCTGTGGAACTTTGATTTCGAACATGTAGACCAAGGTAAATGGAACATTACCGAGGACAACCACCGCGCCTACATGCTCGATGCCCTGCAGGAAGCGAATCGGGAATTGAACCAATGAGTGATTCTAAGAAATTACCGCGCAGTAAGAAATCAGCCTGGGCGGTCGGCTCGATCGCGGATGTCTATATGACCAACGCGCTGAACTATCTGGCGTTCCCGATCTACAACATGGGGCTCGGCGTCGACCCGCGTATGCTCGGTTGGGCGCTCGGTCTGCCGCGCATCTGGGATGCCTTGTCCGATCCGTTGATGGGCAATATTTCCGATAACACGCACACGCGCTTTGGCCGCCGTCGACCGTTCATTTTGATCGGTGCCATTCTCTGTGCGGTCATGTTTGCCTTGATCTGGAGCCCTCCCACGGGTTGGAGCCCCACGGCCATCGGTTGGTATTTCATGGCGATGGTATTTCTGTACTACACTGCCTACACCGTCTTCATGGTGCCGTGGGGGGCGCTTGGGCTGGAGTTGACCACCGACTATAATGAGCGAACGCGGGTGCAGGCCTATCGCACCGTGTTTCAGGCGATCGGCGGGCTCGGATTGGGCACCATGTGGGTGCTCGCTCAGAAGTGGGGCGATGGCAATGATGTGGTCGGCGTGCGTTACGTCGGTCTGGCCTTTGGTGCACTCATCTTAGTCTGCGGTGTGCTGCCCGCGATCTTTTGCCGTGAGAATCTGGCACATGATCAGGACAAAATTAAATTTTGGCCGTCGATTAAAGAAACGTTTTCCAACAAAGTCTTCTTACTACTGATCGCGGTCACTGTCTGCGTGATGCTCGGCATCTTCATGGTCAACAGCTTCGCGCTCTACATCAACACGTACTATGTCTTCGGAGGCGATAAGGAAGGTGTGGCGACTCTTAATATGTATGCCAACTTTGCCTTCCAGGGCGCAGGGATCGGCTTGGTTCCAGTGATCTCATTTGTAGCCACCCGTGTGGGGAAGAAGGCGACCTTGATCGGTGGCTTGCTGATGGTGGTGGTCGCCTATGGCACCAGTTGGTGGCTCTACACCCCGGACAATCCGTGGTTGCAGCTGATTACACTGGCGCTCGCGGCGCCGGGTATGTCTTGCATGTGGATCATCGCCTCGTCGATGGTTGCCGACATCTGCGATATGGATGAGGTCAAAACCGGCCGTAGGCGCGAAGGTATGTTTGGCGCCTCCTACAGCTGGGCCACTAAGGCCGGTATCTCGCTGACCATGATTCTCAGCGGCTACATGCTGCAATGGTCGGGCTTCGATGCTGCGGTCGAGGTGCAGCCCGAAGCCGTGATCACCAATATGCGCCTGCTGTATATGCTTGTGCCGATGGGCTTCGTCGGCCTGGCCGCTCTGCTGGTCGCTTTTTACCCACTGACTGAAGAACGGGTTCATGAGATCCAGAAGCAATTACACCCAGAGGAAGCACCTGATGAAGCTTAAATTAATTGCACTGTTAATGGCAGGGATTGCCGCCTTAGCCTGCCATGCACAGCAAGCGACTCAGCCGAATGTGCTGCTGATCATTGCAGACGACCTCGGCATCGGCGATGTCGGCTGCTACGGCTCGAAATGGCTTAAAACGCCAAACATTGAACGGCTGGCAGCGGAAGGGGTGCGCGCAACGGATGCGCATTCAACCGCTGCGGTCTGCACGCCGTCGCGCTTCTCCATCCTCTCAGGCCGCTACTACCATCGCTATCCGCGCAGCTGGAACGGCGAGGCTCTCATCGAAGCCGACCGCCCGACGATTGCGTCCGTGTTTCGCGACAACGGCTATGCCACCGGCTATTTTGGCAAGGTGCACACTGGCTGGGGCGAGCCGTCGGAAGACCGCAAGCATCGTCAGGATATTGATTGGAATCAGGAACTGCCGCGCGGTGTGTTGGAGATGGGGTTTGATACCTATTTCGGGACCCCTTTCTCCCATAATGAACCGCCGTATGTTTTTGTTAAGGATCGCGACGTCATTGGGCTCGACCCTGCCGATCCGCTGAAGGTCGCTACCCAGAAGGAAGCTAAGGCCAAGGGCTTGGTGAACTGGGGATGGGGCGCGAGTTATGGCGCGGAAAAAGCGCATGAGGCGCGCCCGGTCAAGGAGATTGATCGGATCGTCACTGATAAGGCGATTGAGTATATTGATCAGGTTGCCGGTAAGCGGCCCTTCTTCATTAATCTGGCCTATGTGTCTCCACACGTGCCGACCTATCCATCGGAGCAGTTTCGGGGCACCTCCAAAGTGGGTTGGTATGGCGATTGTGTGGAGCAGATGGACTGGTATATCGGGCGGATTATCCAAACCTTGGAAAAGCATGGGGTGATGGATAACACATTGATCATTTTCACCAGCGATAACGGCGCGATTTTTCATAAGGAATATGTGGAGCAAGGGCAGGATTCCAACCTGGGTTTGCTGGGGCAGAAAACCGATGTGTGGGAAGGCGGGATGCGCGTTCCGTTCATCGTCCGCTGGCCTGGACATATTCCGGCGGGCTCCACGGTTGAGCCGCTCATTGCTCTGATGGACATTTCCAAAACCGTTTGGTCGGCCGCAGGCATCACACCGCCGGCAGGGGCCTCACCCGATGCGTTGAATCAGCTCGACCTGATTACTGGAAAATCCACTGACGCGATTCGTACGGAACTTTACATGACCGGCATCACCGGGCAGGCGCTGCGCTCCGGCGACTGGGTCTACATCCCGCACCAGGGTTCCTGCGGCATCACAACGCTGGAGTCCGCAACTTGGGCCGTCCAGTATGCAGCACTCGGGCAGACCAACTCCGACTATAATGCGGACGGGACCCTTAAAGCCGATGCCCCGAAAAAGCAGCTCTACAATCTACGCACCGACCCGCGGCAATCAACCAATGTCATCCGGGAACATCCCGAAAAAGCCGCTGAATTGGCCAAGCGTTTTACCGAAATTAGAAAACGATAAACATTAAAATACTATGAAAAAAATAGACTTAAATGGAGTATGGGAGCTGCAAGGCACCGATTATCAGGCAGAGGTCAATGCGGCGGGGAAATGGATCCCTGCGCAGGTGCCGGGCGACGTGCATGTTGACCTGATGGCCGCCGGTGAACTCGACGATATGTACTATGCCGACAACATCGCCAAGAATAAATGGACCACCGAAAAGGCCTGGTGGTATCGCCGTGAATTTACCGTCGATTCGCTCGAGTCCGTGTCGGAGTTGGTGTTCAAGGGCATTGATACCATCGCCAATATTTATCTGAACGATGAAAAGATCGGCCGCACTGAAAGTATGTTGCGTGAGCATCGCTTCGATGTGTCGAATAAGCTGAAGATCGGGGTACCGAACTCCTTGGTGGTGTGTATTGAGCCGATCTCAATCATCATGCAGCAACACGATGTAGAGCCGTATTTCGCCTGCTTCAATCAGCACCGTATCTTCATGCGCAAAGCGCAATGTCACTTCGGTTGGGACTGGGCGCCGAACTGCCCGGGCATTGGTATTTGGGAGTCCGTATTGCTGGAGACCTACGACCAGGTCTGCCTCGATGGGCACAATATCAATACTCACTGCGATGGCGCGGTGTCGTTCTTTGTATTCCTCAACGACGCAGTGAAACAGGCCGGCACAGACGGTCTGGAGCTCAAGCTGACAGTGCACGCACCCGACGGCACACAGGTCGCTGATGAGCAATGGGCATCGACCGGTGTCAAAAATTTCCGCAATCTATTTATCAAAGATCCGCAGCTCTGGTGGCCCAATGGTATGGGCGCTCAACCGCTCTACAGCTATGAGATCAGTCTGCTCAAGCAGGGTGTCGTGGTGGAGAGCAAAAGCGGGCGCTTCGGTATTCGCGAGGTGGAGTTGGAAGAGAAGCCACTGCGTGCCGATAAGATGGGTTTTGCCTTCGTGGTCAATGGTGAGCAGTGCTTCAGCAAGGGCGCAAACTGGGTGCCACTCGATAGCTTTACCGGCATCATTACCGATGAGAAATACCAGCATTTGCTCTCCTTGGCTCAGGAGGCGAACTTCAATATGCTGCGCATCTGGGGCGGCGCCATTTATGAGAAAGACGTCTTTTACGAGCTCTGCGATGAGCTCGGCATAATGGTCTGGCAGGACGTCATGTTTGCCTGCAGCGATGTGCCCGACGATCATGATTGGTTTGTCGAAGAAATTCGCAAAGAAGTCACCTATCAGGCTAAGCGTTTGCGCAAGCACACGTCGGTGGTTTATTGGTGTGGCGGCAATGAGAAGACCGGAAGCTTTGTTCAGAAGGAAACTACCAGAGCCGACGAGCAATCCGACCGTCTGAGTCTGCAGAAGACAGCTGGCGACTTCTTGGTCGACGAGGTGCTTCCCGGTATCCTACAAACCTTCGATCCCTATCGTCCATACCGCCGTAACTCGCCATTTGGCTATGTGGACGACGGCAACGCGCCCAAATCGGGCGATGCGCACCTCAGTGCACTTCAAGAGACTTTTGCGGCGAGTTCCAAGGGCTTCTTTGACTACCGTAACGGCGTGAATCATATCGATTCCTCATTCAATTCCGAGTTTGCCATCCAGGGCCCGGCACGACGCGAGACCTTTGAAAAATTCATGCCAGAGGAACACTATTGGCCGATTGATGATTTGTGGAATTACCGCATCACCACCAACCCATACGATCACCACGATCGACGCACCTTCGCTGAGAAGCAGTTAGCGCTGTGTCAGGCATTTTTCGGTGACCCGCAGAATCATGTGGAATTCATTAAATATGGTATGACGATGCATGCGGAATCCATGTGGGATGAGGTGTTTGGCTATCGCACCAAGCGCCCCTTTAACAGTGGCTGTATGTTTTGGATGTATTCCGATCCATGGCCAACCGGCAGTTGGTCGGTGGTCGACTGGTATGGTCTGCCGAAATCGTCTTACTATGCCGCCAAACGTGCGTCGCGTCCACTGCAGATCGGCTGGAAAAATAGCCCGGACGAAAGTGGCTGGCAGCTGGTTGCCTGCAACGACACATTACAGAGTTACGAAGGCACACTGCAAGTGGGCGAAGAAACGCTGACGGGTGATGGCAAATGGGACAAGACCATCAAGGTCGTGATTCCGGCAAATACATCGACCGTCCTGGCCGAAGTGGATGCAAAGGAATTCAGCGGTGCCAGCGATGCGATCCTGTTTGTAGAGCTGAATTGCGGCGATGAGCAACGCAGCGATGTATTCTTTCCTAATTTTTGGAAAGACGCCGACTGGCCGGAGCCGAAGCTCGAAATCTGTTCGATCCATGAAGTCGCTGAAGGCGTCGTGGACGTCACGATCAAGGCTGAGCAATTCGCCCGTTGCGTGCATTTTGAAGGGATCAATGAAGGCTGCGCCGATGGCGTGCCAGTCATTGTGGAAGATGCCTTCTTCGATCTGCGTGCCGGAGAGAGCCGCACGATCCGCCTGAAAAGTGCCGCTCCGATTGCAACGGATGATCTGCGCTTGCAGCATTGGCTGACGGAGTGGGGCGCACCTGCGCTGACCGAGGACGGACAGATCTGCCCTGACGCAGTGCTTCAAAGCTAAGCGAATTCGCGCGCCTCGCCCCATGCCACGCATGGGGCGGGGCTGCGCTCTTCTACTCAGCAATGACGTATCCAAAAATAAAATACACTATGATAGATACAAAATACTCTATTAGCATGCTGACAGCCGCACTGCTGGCATGCAGCACATCAATCGCAACCGAATCGACTCAATGGCAGGGGGCGGCAAATGGCTTTGAAAAGGAAACGATCAAAGCGTTGGCCGATCGCGTGCGCACGTATCAAATCGACCAAGGGCTCCGGTTTAAGAATCAGCACTGGGTTAGAGGCACGTATTATGCGGGACTGATGGGCATGTATCAAAGCACGTCGAATACTGCCTATCTGGATGATTGCATGGAGTGGGGGGAGCAGGTTGCATGGCAGATTAAGGAAAACACCGGCGGGAAGTATGAGAGCGGGTCCTATCCGCTGATTTGTGGGCAGATCTGGTATGGATGTTATCAGGCGACCGGGGACGAATCTATGATTCAGCCGACGATTGATTTTCTTAATAATCCAATCAAAAAAACGACACCCGTGTCGGAGCCTATGACGTGGTACTTTGAAAACGACGGACGTCGCTTTGTGGATGGGCTGTTTACCGCACCTCCGGCGCTCGCGATGATGTATCAGATGACGGGGGATGAAAAGTATGTGAACTGGATGGATGCCTGTTTCTGGGATGTGTATGGAGAAATCTTTGATTCCGATGCGGGCCTGTTCAACCGGGACGCACGTTCAAAACCTCATAAAACAAGGAATGGGAAAAAAGTGTTGTGGTCCCGGGGCAACGGGTGGGCGTTTGGCGGGCTGACCCGAATTCTGAAGCACCTTCCGAAGGATCATGGCAGTTATGCCCGCTATCAGGCATTGTATGTTCAAATGGCGGAGTCGTTGGCGGTGCGTCAGCAGACCGATGGATTCTGGCGACCCAACCTGGATGATCCAGAGCAATATAGAATGCGGGAAAGCAGCGGAACCGGATTTTTCACCTATGGCATCGCCTGGGGAATCAATAACGGTATTCTGGATCGGGAGCGGTTTCTGCCTGTTGCAAAGAACGGGTGGGCGGCACTGGCCTCGGTTGTAAACGAAGAGGGTGCCGTTACATGGAATCAACCTCCGGGCGGCGGTCCCGGTATGGTCAAAGAAACAGACTCTACGGAATACGGATCAGGTATTTTCCTGCTGGCAGCCAGTGAAATTTATCTACTGACGCAGTAAAACTTAATCGACGCATTTGAGTGTCACACCAAATATTTAAGCGACTGGAACTAACGATGAAAAGAACGATACTAATTTTTACGGCCTTAATGTGCACGGTGGCTGCTGTTGCCGAGCGCCCCAATATCATTGTCATCATGACCGATGATTCGGGGTACGCGGATCTGGGTTGTTATGGCGGGGAAATTGATACCCCCCACCTTGATTCGCTCGCCCAACAGGGAATGCGCTTCAAACACTTTTATAATAACGGACGTTGCAGCCCGACGCGTGCGTCGTTGATGACGGGGCACGATGCCGCCGATGTCGGTTTCGGTGCCGGAACACTCGGCGGACACCCAACGATTAATAATCCAGGTTATTTTGGGATTATGCCCTATACCGTTCCTACTGTCGCAGAGCTGATGCGCGATGCCGGATATGAAACCTTGATGGTCGGCAAGTGGCACCTCGGTGGCACCCACGACATCAAAACCAACAAGTATGCGCAACGGCACTGGAAAACTCATCGGCATCCGGATCGCGAGCTGACCGAAGAGGCGATAGAGGCCGAATATAATGCCTTGCCGTCCGAGCGCGGTTTTAATCAGTATTTCGGCCTGGTGAGTGGCGAGTCACACCTCTTTTATACGGAAGATGATGGTTGGCAACACCGTATCATGGAAGGGAATAAACCCGCAGGAAAGCTTCCTATGACGGGCACCTACACCATGAATTGCCTCTGGGAAAGGGGCAAAGAACAGAGCAAAGCATACCCGTATACATCCAATCACGGCAAAACGGCTCCGGCTTATTATTCAACCGACGGCATCACCGACCGCGCCATTCGCATGATCAACGAGACGAATGACGCGGGCGATCAGCCTTACTTCCTGTATGTGGCGCACCGTGCACCGCATCTCCCATTGCAGGCACCTCAGGACTTGGTTGATAAATATATGAGCCGCTACGAAAACTTTAGTAAAGTTGAAGCTGACCGGGCGGCGGGAGTCGTCCGCGAAAAGCTGTTCCCAAAAGATGCAGCCTTCCGGTCCGAGTTTGGGCCGGGGCGGAAAATTCCTGCTGAAAGAAAACAGGAGCTTCAGCTTAAATACGCACTGCATGCGGCGATGATGGAGAAGATCGACGAAAATGTCGGCAAGCTCGTCGCAACCCTCAAAGAGACGGGTGAGTTTGAAAATACACTGATCTTTTATTTCTCGGATAACGGAGCCGCCTCGCATGTCGGCGACATGATGAACTCTCCTTATTACGGCTCCAAGGCGCGGATGTGGGAGGGCGGCACGAAAACGCATTGTATCGTCTCTTGGCCGAAGGTGATTCAACCTGACACGATCACCGACAGCGTCGGCTGGGTCGGTGATATTTTGCCCACCTGCCTGGAGTTGGCTGGAACCACGTACCCGGAAACTTTTCGCGGCGTAAAAACCTCTCCTCCGGAAGGCCGAAGCATTGTTCCGGTGTTGAAGGGGCAAGAGATCGCTCCCCCCGAATACCTCTTCTCCAACGACAAGGGGCAGCAGGGCGTGATCTTTAAAGGACGCTGGAAATTGCTGATCGCACCGGGTTGGTACCATCAGACTTCGAAAGTTCCGGGCACTGAGTATGAATTATACGACCTGAAAAAAGACCCGGCCGAAAAAACAAATCTGGCTCAGCAAAACCCGGAGATGGTCGAGCAACTTAAAACGGCATGCGAACAGTGGCAGAGCAAATGCAATATCATCGATTACGGTGAGTACCTGAAGATCTTAAAAGAAGCCAAGGAACAGTAAGCACCTGTGAATATTATTTGACCTCAAGATATGAAAATAAGCCCACTCTCTAATCTCAGAGAGTGGGCTTTTTATTTGGTTCTTCGTCGATTAGCGTGAAAGGTATAGCAAGGAGGCGGGATTGAAGTTATTAGATGTTGTAACTGCACAAACATCAACGACATCAGAACCTAAGCTCCGTACCTTCGTGCCTGACGCATTCTACGCGGTGAAACTCTACGTCTGTTGGCACTGTGCTCAAAGACCAACACTTTATTATGCCCTTGGGTGCTAGCGCAAGCGGTTGTAAAAAAATACGTAGCCTCAGTAATATCTGCGGGCTCAATGTAGGTGATGTCATCGGAGATTCGACTCGTGCTCTGTGCTGCTCTAAACTGATTGATTGACAACCGCTTCGCTAGAGGGCCCTCCCTCCTTCGCTTTACAAGATACGGCGGACAGGTCGGGCGAGATTGGGGAGGTGATGGTTGCTATGTAATCACTTGAGAACAGAGTGTAGTCATGGATGATTATACTGAATTAACTGGCACTATTATTGGCGCAGCAATGGAAGTGCATAATTATTGGGGGCCAGGACTCATAGAAAGTATTTATGAGAAAAGCCTACAACATGAGCTTACGCTACGAAACGTTGAGGTGAGGCGTCAGGTCAAGCTTCAGCTCAAATACAAGGATTTGGAATTAGATGACGACTATGCTCTAGACCTCATTGTTGATGGTAGAGTGATCGTCGAACTAAAAGTCGTCAAAGAGTTAGCCTCCATCCACGAGGCGCAACTGATGACGTATATGAAGTTAACAGAATGCAAAGTTGGATTACTGATTAATTTCAATGTGGTCCGCCTCAAGGAGGGTATCCGAAGGTTGACGCTTCCAGAGTAACAGTGCCCATCACACTCCCCAACTCCCCCTCTCTAGCGCAAGCGGTTGTAAAAATTACGTAGCCTCAGCCAAAGAAGCTTAGTGCGAAGCCCGCTAAATCAGTGGTTCTATGCACCCACTCCCCGGTAAATGACGAAGAACCTTTTATTTGTCACCGTGCCCGTCGCACGAGGTGCGTTAATCGGACGAAATCGAACTTGAAATTTGAAACGCGCAATAGGAAGGGGTGTCCTTTGTTGTTGCACCAAGTTGCGACGTATGGGAGTTTTCAGTGAACAGTAAACGAATGAAACCAATACTTTTTATACCCATTTATCAAGAGCGTGTCTGGGGTGGCACGGATCTTAAAACAAAACTAGGTCGCGACGACTTACCTACAGGTAAGGTCATCGGCGAGAGCTGGGAAATGGTCGACCGGCCGGAAGCACAATCGATCACTGCCATCGGCAGCTCGATTCGTGAACTCATCGAGCAGGACCCGGAAGCAATTATGGGAGCAGGCTGGCAGCCGGAGTCTCCCTTTCCCATTTTGGTCAAGTGGTTGGACTGTCAGGAGAGGCTGAGCTTGCAGGTGCATCCACCCGCAGCAGTCGCACCCGAGCTGAATGGTGAGCCAAAGACCGAGTGTTGGTATGTAGCGGATGCGACACCGCATGCCGCATTGATGGCAGGCTTGAAGGGGGGCGTCACTCGCGCGCAGTTTGAGCAAGGCTTGAAGGATGGATCACTCGAAGCGCTCGTGCATGGCTTTCCTGTTCATGCAGGCGAATCCATCTTTATCCCGAGTGGGCGTTTGCATGCGATCGGTGGTGGTAATCTCATTCTGGAGATTCAACAAAATTCCGACACGACCTATCGAGTATACGACTGGGGGCGAGTCGGCCTGGATGGAACGCCACGTGAGTTGCATATCGAAGAGACGCTGCGCAGCACGGATTTCAACGACTTTGAACCGACCACAGTGAAGCCCGAGGGTAATCGCCAAGTTCTAGTGGAAAGTGATGTGTTCGACCTTTGTCGACGATCTTTGAGTGCTGGCGAATTGATCCAGTCAGAGTGCGGAGAGCCACGTATTTTGAGTGTTGTATCCGGAGCGCTACTTGAGGCTGATGGCTTTGAATTGAAGCGTGGAGACAATGCACTGCTTCCCGCCTGCATGAGCTATGCTTTTGAAGCGACCGAGGACTGTGTTGTATTGATTACAGATAATATCCATCGAGCCTCAGAGCTCTAATTCACGTTCGACCTATAGTTAGAGCGCTAGTTCACGCTCGACCTATAGTTTTGCAGTACCTCCCCGGCCGTCAATACATCAGAGTAGTGGCGGAAAATCGCAATGGATCCTTCGCCTCTGGCGGATTGGGGCGTCAGCGCATCATCATCCAGCCCTATAGATTCGGCTCCAGAGCCCGTTCCGTCCTGCCCCCAAAAGCCGGCGCTGGACGTTCCGTCCCAGTCAATCTCCCCGGTTTTGGTGCGGCTTCCTACGAGCGCGCCGTCGATATAAAGCGACAGGGTGCTCAGATTGTTCGCATTGTCGTAGGTGACCACCAGCTGATGATGATCATCGTTCGTGAACTTAGCCATCGCCGCGGCGTCTAGAGTCACGTCGACAAACTGGGAATTGCTGCCGTCTTTCATGGCAAACCGCAGCGTATTTTTAACCCCCGAACCATTGTCTCCCAGCGTGATCGACAGGCCCCTGTTCTTCCCGCCGGTCTCAAAAATTGTATGGGAAGTCGCTGGGATGCCCGTAAAGCCCGTGTTGATCCATAGCTCGACGGACAGTGTGGTACCCGTAAGAAACGATGTCGTTGCGCCCAGTACACCGGCCCTCCGATACGAATCAGTGCTTAATGTGTTGGAAAACAGCGAACTGGTCTGACCACCGTTCACTGTGGCCGCCAGCTTCGTGATATTGCCACCAGAGCCTATATCGTTCAAAGTGGCATACCCACCGGTCCTTGATCTCCATTTCCCTTCGGTCTGGGTAATGTCGTCCGCATTGAGTTCCTGAGCCAGATTATCGCTGACAACCGCAGCCTGCGCGCTAAGAGCCGACAGCGAGGCGATTAGTGTTATATTGATGAATGTTTTCATATTATGTTTCCAATTAAAGACTATGTCTGGGTTTAGTTGAGGAGGATGAAGTATTGAGGCTGCAGGAAAGTACCAATATCTATCGGCGGCGGCGCACCATGATGCTAGTCAGTGCGAAGCAACCAGCCAAGAGTGCGGTCATGCCGGGCTCCGGAATGGTTGCCTTATAGTTTTTCCGCAGCTCCTCGGCCGTGCCTGGTTCCGGGAGGGTCGATGTATAGTTTTGCCGCAGCTCCTCGGCCGTCAATACATCGGAATAATGGCGGAAGACCGCAATGGATCCTTCGCCTCTGGCGGATTGGAGCGTCAGCGCATCATGATCCAGCCCTATAGATTCGGCTCCAGAGCCCTCTCCGTCCTGCCCCCAGAAGCCGGCGCTGGACGTCCCGTCCCAGTCAATCTCACCGGTTTCGGTGCTGCTTCCTACCAGCGCGCCGTCGATATAAATCGCCATGGTGCTCAGATTGTTCTTATTGTCGTAGGTGACCACCAGCTGATGATGATCATCGTTCGTGAACTTAGCCATCGCCGCGGCGTCTAGAGTCACGTCGACAAACTGGGAATTGCTGCCGTCTTTCATGGCAAACCGCAGCGTATTT
>Ga0206129_10004448_pt1 | contig 15430 bp, 16 predicted proteins | sample Helgoland_Spring_8_FD_148616 | JGI IMG/M metagenome (GOLD analysis project Ga0206129, IMG submission 148616) | Pelagic subsurface seawater microbial communities from Kabeltonne, Helgoland, North Sea - Helgoland_Spring_Bloom_20160502_2 | ecosystem: Environmental > Aquatic > Marine > Epipelagic ...
AGGCCTGGTATCTATCTCTTGTATTAACTAGGTAATACTCATGAGATACATTGCTAGAACCAACATTTTTAGACCCAACGGTAATTTCTTGTGGGTCATACATAAATTTTTTGGCTATAGATGACACTTCTTTTGGCATGGTTGCACTAAAAAGCCAGGTACTCTTTTCATCTGGAGAGTAAGATAATATCTCGGTGATATCTTCATAGAATCCCATGTTTAACATTTCATCTGCCTCATCAAGTACACAGTACTCGATTTTAGAAATATCAATCATTCTTCTACTAATCATGTCTTTCATCCTTCCCGGTGTAGCAACAATTACTTGTGCCCCTTTTTTGATGTTTCTTGCTTGGTCTTGAATGCTTGCTCCTCCGTAAATTGCCACTACATTTAGCCCTTTTTTGTGCTTACCGTAGTTCACCATTTCATTGGTAATTTGAAGACATAACTCACGTGTTGGAGAAAGGATTAATCCTTGCGTGGTACGGCTTTCAATATTTATTTTTTGTAGCATTGGAAATCCAAATGCTGCTGTTTTACCTGTACCGGTTTGTGCTAAAGCCACTAAATCTGTGTCTTTTTCAAGTAAAATTGGAATTGCTTGCTCTTGAACTTCAGATGGGGTCTTAAATCCCATATCTGTGATTGCTTGAAGTAATTGCTCGTCTAGACCTAAGGCCTTAAATGCTGTCATAGTAGTATTAGTATAATTATGCGTGTGCGTTTAGAAGCTATCGACACATAATACCTACGACTTCTTTTTGCACTACCTCACCCTGAGGATTTTTTTTAAAGTGCAAAAGTACTACTATTTAATGGATTACAAGCTATAATAGATTTCTATACTATATTTATTGAAAAGTGTAGAAATTTAGTTTATGAGAAATGTGCCATTAATTTTTGCATTGCCTTACCGCGATGTCCAATGGTGCTTTTTTCTTGAAGTGACATTTCTGCAAAGGTTTGGGTTTTGCCATTTGGTAAAAATATAGGGTCATAACCAAAGCCCTTAGTCCCTCTTTGTTGGCTTAGAATAGTCCCTTGACAAATACCTTCAAATAGAAACTGTTTACCGTTATAGTCTAGGGCAATAACCGTTTTAAAACGAGCAGCGCGGTCTTTTATATCGCTCATGTTATCAAGTAACTTGTGAATATTGCTTTGAGCATTTGCTCCTGGCCCAGAATAACGAGCACTATATACTCCAGGAGCATTGTTTAAAGATCTAACTTCAAGACCTGTATCATCAGCAAAGCAATCTAGACCATATTTTTCTTTGACATAAGCTACTTTTAATAGCGCATTTCCTTGAATAGTATCTGCGGTTTCAGGTATATCATCATAACAGCCAATATCTGAGAGACTTACAAGTTCTATATTGGAGGGCAGTAGCGATTGTACTTCCTTAAACTTATTTAAGTTGTGTGTAGCAAAAACTAATTTCATCTTTTGTTGGGATTTTGCAAATAAAAACGGGCTATGATATCATCTGCGCTTCGAATGGTGTTTTTAGCCCAAAGAATTCTAAGTTCATTTTTTTGGTCTGGTGTTAGGTTCCACTGCACATCAGTTTGTTTTAATTTTGTAATTACATGCTGCAATACTATAGCTGCAGATACAGATATATTTAAACTTTCTGTGAAACCATACATGGGTATTTTTAAACTGACATCTGCCTTTTGTAATACTGTTGGGCTTAAGCCGTCACGCTCTTTACCAAAGAAAAATGCGCTTTTTTTTGTTACATCAAAATCATGCAAAGCAATACTTTGATTGTGTGGCGAGGTGGCTACAATTTGATAACCTTGGCTTTTTAAATCATCAATACAGATATCAATAGAATTATATCTTTTAAGATTTACCCATTTTTGAGCCCCCATTGCAATTTCTTTATCAATACGTTTTGAGTTTATTTCTTCCACAATGCTTAGATCCTGAACACCAAACACATCGCAACTTCGCATTACAGCACTGGTGTTATGAAGCTGGTAAACATCTTCTGTAACTACAGTGAAATGACGGGTTCTTTCAGACAACACCCTCTCAAAAGTTTCTTTTCTTTTATCTGTAAGAAAGCTTTGTAAATGTTCAAGTAAATCTAAATCCAAAATAATGATAGCTTGTTTTTGTAAATATAAAATAAAAGTTAGTAAGTTAAAGTTGATCGTTTTTTTGATATGATGTACATTGAGAATATTCATATAAAGCACAACAATTAGTTGCTAAAAACGTATATTTGAAGGCTTAAAATTCTATATCATATGGCAAGCCAAGCACTACAAGCAATTTCACCTATTGATGGTAGATATGCATCAAAAACAGCATCTCTTATTCCTTTTTTTTCTGAAGAAGCATTAATAAAATATCGCGTTAAAGTAGAAATTGAATATTTTATTGCCTTGGTGGAGCTTCCATTGCCGCAACTAGCAGATTTTGATACACGTCTTTTTGATGACTTACGTGGTCTGTATACTACGTTTTCAACAGCAGATGCGCAACATATCAAAGACACAGAAAAAGTAACCAACCATGATGTTAAGGCGGTAGAATATTTTATTAAAGAAAAATTTGAAGTTCTTGGATTACAGAAATACAAAGAGTTTATCCACTTTGGTCTTACCTCACAGGATATAAACAACACTGCCATTCCATTATCACTAAAAGAGGCAATACATGCTTCTTATCTGCCTATTTTTTCTCAGGTACATGAAAAATTAAAAGCACTTTCTGTAGAATGGAAAGATATTGCAATGCTTGCTAGAACACATGGCCAACCAGCATCTCCAACTAGATTAGGTAAAGAAATACAAGTCTATGTTGAGCGCTTAGAACAGCAACTTGACGTATTAAAAAACAGTAAGCATGCTGCTAAATTTGGTGGTGCAACCGGAAATTTTAATGCCCACCTTGTAGCATATCCTACTGTGAATTGGAAGAATTTTGGACAAAATTTTGTGCAACAACAGCTAGGACTTCACCACTCCTTCCCCACCACTCAAATAGAACATTATGACCATATGGCTGGTTTGTTTGATTGTTTGAAACGCATAAACACAATTATTCTAGATTTAGACAAAGATATATGGAGCTATGTATCTATGGATTATTTTAAGCAAAAAATTAAAAAAGGTGAAATAGGATCAAGTGCAATGCCGCACAAAGTAAACCCTATAGATTTTGAAAACAGCGAAGGTAACCTAGGTATTGCAAATGCAATATTTGAGCATTTGTCTGCAAAACTTCCCATTAGTAGACTACAGCGTGATCTTACAGACAGCACTGTACTTAGAAACATTGGAGTACCCATAGGCCATACCCTTATAGCTTTTCAATCTACCCTAAAAGGACTTGATAAGTTATTGCTAAATGAGTCAAGATTTAAAGCAGATCTTGAAAACAATTGGGCAGTTGTAGCAGAGGCTTTACAAACAATATTAAGAAGAGAAGGATATCCAAACCCCTATGAAGCGCTTAAAGGGCTTACTAGAACCAATGAAGCTATAAGCAAAAAATCTATTGCAGATTTTATAGAAACACTAGAGGTTTCTTTGGATATAAAAGACGAAATGCGAGCTATTACTCCAGAGAATTATACTGGAATATAAATTAGATACTTTTTACCTCAACATTGGGATAAAATACATCTTGTAACCCTGTTAGGTTTGATAAATCAAGATTTCCACTCTCTAACATTTCTGATAACTTTAGAACATCACTGGGTTTCATGTCTTTACCAAGAAGTCTAAAAACAGCTAATCCTGTTTGGTTATCAAGGGCGTAAACAATGACCTCGTCTATTGCCGTTACAGAGCCTAAATACATCAGTGATACTTTTTGACTTTTTGATTTAAAACTAGCAAGTTTCTGGTATTTTTCTTGATTAAATATAAGTGATAATCTTGTTGTTTCGCTCTCATAATCTTGCTCAGTACCTTCCTTTTTTGGGTAGGCAACGACATTAATTTTTCTAATAGAAGCTAAAACCTGTTTTTGATCTTTTGAAAGTGAATCAATCTCGCTGAGCATACTAGTGGCTAAATCTATCTTTAAAAACCTATTGTCATCTTGTTTTTCTACAATATAAGATTGTAAAGACTTTCTAGTATCACAACTTAAAAGGGTGAGTAGCCCTAAAGTGATTGTTATAATATACTTGGTGATGGTCATCATGATGTATTAATTTAGGGATATTAATTTTTTTTGTTGATGTTTTTTAATTGATCACTACCAGGAACCTTAAGCTCTTGAGTGAGTTTACCAATTTGTTTTAAGTCTATGGCTCCTGTAATACTCATAAGTACCGTCATGGATTGTCCCTCTACATCTCCATCTAGATGCATTAGAAGTTCACTCACAAGATTTTCTGTAGCACCTTGTTTAGAATAAAATCGAATATTTTTACCATCATCTTTTACTCGCATTAATTCTGATAACTCTGTACTTGAGGCAACATAATTTTTAACTTGAGTTGACATACGCGCTGCAACATCTGGATTATCTGTAGTGAAAATTTTAATGGTTTCAAGATTGTCAACCATTTTTAAATAGTCTTCTACCTCAGGATCTTGTGAGTTTAAATCCATCTTACTGAGCAGCTTGAACATATTTTTTGTGACTACAACAGCGGTAACGTCTTTTTCATTCTCAAAAGAATCAAAACTTCCTTGTGCAGACACTGCTAGAGGAATACTAATAATGGCGAATAGTAAGGCTATTTTTTTCATAATAAAGTGGTATTGTTATTTTAAATATTTGTTTTTATGCACTTGAAATTGATCTACTAAAGATAGTGTTTTAGTTCCCTTGTTTAATTGATTTACCATTAAATACATAAGCTCCTTAGACTCTTTAAAAGCTGTTAAGGCTTCTTTTTCTTGCGCAGCTTTAATGGTAGCTGAATACATAAAGGCTGACACAGCAACTCCTGAAATTACTAAAGCAGCAGCCCTAGTCGTCCAGGGGTGAAAAACCCTATTTTTCTTTTTCTTAGCAAGGATTAAAGAACCCTCAAGTACCTCTTGTCCCGCCTTGTTGTAGGCATCAAATAAAACTACATATGGCTTTAGGCGCGGATCAACCTGATTACTATTAAAATAGACGCGTAATGATTTTTCTTGCTCTAATGTAGTTTCTCCATTAAAGTAAATACCTAGTAAATCTTTTATTTTACTGTACTCCATAATTGTACTGTATTAATAATAAATCTTTTATTTTCTTTCTTGCTCTTGAAAGTGACACACGAACATTAGCTTGGCTAGTATTTGTGATTTTTGCTATTTCAGAAAAAGATAGCTGCTCTACATCACGAAGATGCAATATAACTTTTTGTTGCTCGGGTAAGGTTTCCATTAATTTAAAAAGTAATGAAACGCCGTCCTTTGCTTCAATATGCTTTTCTAAATCTGTTCTGTTTTCAAAATTAGTATGAACAATTTTTAAATTAGATGCTTGTTTTGACTTTAATCTATCTAAACAGTAATTTTTGGTCATGGTGTAAGCAAATGCCTCTGGAGTCCTATATTTTTTTATGACCTCTTTATTTTTCCATAATTTCAAAAAAACCTCTTGTACCGCATCCTCTGCTTCATCACTAGATATCAAAAAACGCCTAGCAAGCCTATATAAATTATTTTTAATAGGGAGCACTATATCCAAAAACTCTTTTTGATTCATAACTACCTATTAATGCTACATATTATAATAACGAGTCAAAAAGCGTTTTGTAACAGCCATTACTTAAATTTTATTTCTCTTGAATTAAATATAAAGATAAGGCTAGTAAATGAAACTCATTTATCTTTATAGGCATGTTGGAAAAAGGCTTAAACACTTTATAAAAATCTACCACAATAATTTATATAATGTATATTGTAACAAATCATTTTTAGTATACACTAATGCATTAGAAATCAACCCTAACCATTGAATAAAGATCTTGAACATAGTTTTGTTACCCAACTGGAGCAAAATCAGAACATTGTACATAAAATCTGTCGTTTGTATACCAACCATAGTGATGGTCACAATGATTTGTTTCAAGAGATCACTATTCAATTATGGAGAGCATATCCAAAATTTAGAGGTGATTCAAAATTTAGTACTTGGATGTATCGCGTTGCCTTAAATACGGCCATTACACTTTATCGTAAAAGTAAAAGACGTGTAATAACTCAAGATTTTGAGGGGGTCAGTTTTAAGATTAAAGCACAAGAGTATGATGATACCACAGAGCAGCAGCTTAAATTAATGTATGCAGCTGTAAAAGACTTAAACGATATAGACAAAGCATTAGTATTTTTATATCTAGAGGATAAAAATTATAAAGAAATAGCCGCAACACTTGGTATTAGCGAGGTAAATGCTAGAGTTAAAATGAATAGAATTAAAGGAAAATTAAGAAAAGTTTTAAATCCCTAACCCCTATGGAAGAGTTAGAATTATTAAAATCAAAATGGCAGGAAGAAAACCAAAATCTTCCAAAACTAACCTATGATGATATTTACAGACTTTTACATAAAAAATCTGCATCTATTGTAAGATGGATATTTATCATTAGTATCATTGAACTTATTTTTTGGATACTATGTGGGCTTCTAACACCAGAGTCAAACGTGGAGTTATTTCATCAAATGGGCCTCAAAAAAACCATAAGTATTACCTATGTATTTCATTACATAATCATCGGAGTATTTTTAGTATTGTTCTATTTAAATCATAAAAACATAAAGACCACTGCAACGGTAAAAACACTGATGCAAAATATAATCAAGACTAGAAAAACAGTCACAAATTTTGTGATTTACAATCTTGTAAGTACCGCTTTAATGCTGCTGTTTCTAAATTTTTATTTCTTCTCAAACAAAGAACAATTATTTAATTTACTCCTCACATTAGATGATAGTTATCAAAATCTAAACATAGAAAGTTTTACCACGGTCTTTTTTATAACACAGTTTGTTGTAGCCATAGTCTCATTGGTGTTAATAGGCTTGTTTTACCGCGTTATATATGGTATCCTATTAAAAAAATTAAAAAACAATTACAAAGAATTAGAGAAGATAGAGTTTTAATCTACCTAAATCCATTAAAAACAATACCCCACCAATGCTAGTGAGGTATTGCTTGTATCTTATTAGAGATTGTGTGGGTTAATAACTCCACTCACGTTGTGAGTTTAAATCTTCTTCTTTTTGAATCTCTGAGGCAGGAATCACCTTTAAAAATGAAGGATGTTGCTCAATGGCATATTCTAACTTCTCAACCAATTCTGCAACAGGGATATTGTCATAATCAATATCAAGAGGAGCTTTAATTTCCATAGATTGAAGAATACCACGCTTTTTAATGCGAAGGCCTTTACGGTCAAAAGAGCGTCTAAAACCGTCTATAACAATAGGTACTACAATGGGCTTGTTTTGTTTGATAAGATGCGCAGTACCTCTTCTAATTGGTTTCCAAGGTCTTGTTGTACCTTGCGGGAATGTTATCACCCATCCATCTTCTAGTGCTAGGGCTATGTTATTAACATCACTCATTTTTACTTGGCGGTTTACATCTTTACCTTCTGCGCGCCAGGTACGCTCAATACTTACAGATCCTGCATAGGCTAAAATCTTTGGCAATAAGCCCGCTTGCATCGTTTCCTTAGCAGCTACAAAATAAAGATTGAGCTTTGGTCTCCACAAATAACCTATGTTTTTAATGTTATCATCACGGCCACTTAAACTAGCGTTAAATACATGAAACATAGCAACCACATCTGCAAAGTAAGTTTGGTGATTTGATACAAACAAGACGTTGTTATCTGGAAGATTACGAAGTATATCACTACCCTCAATTTCGAGTTTATTAAAACCTTTAAAGCGGCGATGTGTGAGAGATCCAAAAATTCTGATCAACCACAGTTTTAAAAATAAAATATGTCCAAATGGATTTTTCTTTAAAAGCCCCATAAAAGTGTAATCATTTAGTAAACATTTAAAAAAATGTCCAAAAGCAAATATACAAAAAACTAATGGTTGTAAAGTTGTTTAAGCAACTCTCTTACCTCGCTTAGCATCATGGCGGTGGCTCCCCAAACAACATGGGTATTTAGTATATAGGCAGGAACTTCAATATCAGTTGCATAGGATGTGGATAATCTTCTAGTACAATAAATACGATCATCCAATAAATCTGAAATTTTCACCTCTATTAAGGCTTCCACCTCTGTTTGTTGGAGTACAAATTGTGGAGTTTTATCACAAGTACCTATAAAAGGTTCCACAAAAAAATTACTCGGAGGAATATAGATTTGGGTAAGTTTTTTTAATACTCGGATATCTTCTTGTAGCACCCCAATTTCTTCTTGGGTTTCTCTAAGGGCAGTATGCTTGGAGGAAAGGTCTGAAACTTCTTGTCTTCCCCCCGGAAAACCAACTTGGGCAGAGTGAACACCTTTGTATGTTTTTCTTAAAATTAAAGCCAAATGAGTTTCACCGGCTTTGTTAGGATAAAACAATACCATTACAGAGGCTCTTTTCGCTTTATTTTTTTTAAGTGATTGTTTTGTTAGCTCTTTAAGACGTTCTATGGGGGCCATTTTATAATGAGAAGTCTCCCCTGGCAAGTCCAATTTGGTTATTTTTACAATCTGTTTATTAAAAATAGAAAATGTCATACCTAGTTAAAATACTGTTTGTTTGTGGATCAATAGTGATGCTCTTTATCCAATGTGAAGATACAAAAAACAAAGAAAATGTTTCCTTCAAAAAACAAACTAACCAGCAAATTGGTGATGCTGAAAGCAATTCTAAAACATCGATTATACCTATTGACAGTGTTACAATCCCAAAAAAATTAATAAAAATAACGCCAGATAATGTTGTTTCTTTTTTAACAGCCTATGGAGAAATTCATAAACAAACAAAAGTTGCTTTTACTACCCCCTTCGGCACTATTGTTATAAAGCTATTTAAAGATACTCCCCTGCATAGAGCAAATTTTATCTACTTGGTTAAACAAGGTTATTTCAACACTACTTATTTCCATAGAGTAGTCTCTAATTTCATTATACAAGCAGGTAGTAGTGACAACGCTTCAACTCAAAAACATAGATATACTCTAGGACATACCTACAGAATTCCTAATGAAATAAAACATAATCATTTCTTTGGCTCTATCTCTGGTGCCAAATATTACCGCCATAACGATGACCATAAAACAGAGCCTTTTGAATTTTTTATTTTCTTGGGTCCAAAAAGTTCTACCACACATTTAGATGGTAATTATACAGTATTTGGAAAAGTAATTGAAGGTATGGATGTGGCAACTAAAATATCAAAGCTTCCTAAAGATGCTAAGGAGTGGCCTCTTAAAAATGTAACAATCAAAGCTACCCTACTACCCTAGTTTAATGTAGTATAGATATTAATCAAAAAAACCGCTTTTGGGTAATCCTAAAAGCGGTTTTGATAGTATGAAACAAATAGGTATGGTCTAAAACTTATTACGTTTTCTATCTACTTCTTTTAAAAACACTTTTCGTATTCTTAAAAAACTAGGAGTTACTTCAACATACTCATCTTTTTGAATATATTCAAGTGCTTCTTCCAATGAAAATTTAATGGCAGGAACAATTTTTGCTTTGTCATCTGCACCACTAGATCTCACGTTACTCATCTTTTTGGTCTTGGTAATATTTACAGCCATATCATCTTGACGTGTATTCTCTCCAATAACTTGCCCTTCATAAATATCCTCACCTGGCTCAACAAAGAAACGACCTCTGTCCTGAAGCTTATCAATTGAGTAAGGTATTGCACTTCCGTTTTCCATAGATACTAAAGATCCATTTTGACGTTCAGGTATCCCCCCTTTTATGGGCTGGTATTCCAAAAAGCGGTGTGTCATAATTGCCTCACCTGCGGTGGCAGTAAGAAGTTGATTACGAAGTCCTATAATACCACGAGATGGTATTAAAAATTCACAAATCATTCTATCTCCTTTTGCCTCCATAGAAACCATTTCTCCTTTTCTAAGCGAAACCATATTTACGGCAGTACCGCTCACTGTCTCTGGTAAATCAATGGTTAATGCCTCAATGGGCTCACATTTGGTACCATCAATTTCTTTAATAATTACTTGTGGCTGTCCTATTTGTAGCTCATACCCCTCTCGGCGCATGGTTTCAATTAGTACAGAAAGGTGTAATACACCACGGCCATAAACCAAAAATTTGTCTGCACTTGATGTGGGTTCCATGCGCAGGGCTAAATTCTTTTCTAATTCTTTTTCGAGTCTTTCTTTAATATGTCTTGAGGTAACATACTTTCCATCTTTACCAAAAAATGGAGAATCGTTAATGGTAAACAACATACTCATTGTTGGCTCATCAATTGCAATGGTTTTCATTGCTTCTGGATTTTCAATATCAGCAACAGTATCACCGATCTCAAATCCCTCTAAACCAACAAGGGCACAAATATCTCCAGCTTGTACTTCTTCTACTTTTTTACGACCGAGCCCTTCAAAAGTATGCAATTCTTTAATTTTCGTCTTTTTTACACTACCATCTCTTTTTACCAAAGCAACTTGCATACCCGCTTTCAAAGTACCTCTTTGTAAACGGCCAATAGCAATACGCCCTGTAAAAGAAGAGAAATCTAATGAGGTGATCAACATCTGCAGACTTCCTTGTTTCACCTCAAAAGATGGAACATGTTCTAATACCATATCTAGTAACGGCTCAATAGAATCTGTTTCATCATTCCAATGTTCACTCATCCAATTGTTCTTTGCAGAGCCATATACTGTAGGGAAGTCTAACTGCCACTCTTCTGCACCCAACTCAAACATTAAGTCAAATACTTTTTCATGTACCTCTTCTGGTGTACAGTTCTCTTTGTCTACTTTATTAATAACCACACAAGGTTTTAAACCAAGATCTAAGGCTTTTTGTAATACAAAACGTGTTTGTGGCATAGGACCTTCAAAGGCATCTACAAGTAAACAAACACCATCTGCCATATTTAATACACGTTCTACCTCACCGCCAAAATCTGCGTGACCTGGGGTATCAATGATATTAATTTTCGTGTCTTTGTATACAACAGAAACATTTTTTGAAGTAATGGTAATACCGCGTTCACGTTCTAAATCGTTATTATCTAGAATTAAATCTCCTGTATTTTCGTTTTCACGAAAAAGACTACAGTGATGCATAATTTTATCTACCAGTGTTGTCTTACCGTGATCAACGTGTGCAATAATTGCAATGTTTTTAATTTTCATACTCAAAGGGCTAAACACCTAAGGTGTTAGTTATTAGCTTTTTTACTGAAATATTAGCACCATATCAAAGTCTAATGTTTCAGCGTGCGAAATTAGTGTTATTTAATGGATTTATTTCAACAATAGGGAATTTATATTTTTTACAAAAAACAGTTGGCAATCACATGGTAAACTATTGCATATAAAAACCGCCTTTATTTTAAATAAAGGCGGTTTTATAATAGTTGTAATAAAGGCTTTTAATTATTTCCTAAAATCAAAGGTAATCCTCCTTCACCTCCACCAATTACAATGACTTTGGTGTTTGGAGATTCGCTTAACTTAAGTGTGGCATCAATTCCTTTATCTTGAAGAATTTTATCTGTTAGTGAAGCACTTAAAATACGGTTAGCATCTGCTTTACCTTGCGCTTCAATAGTTACTTTCTCTGCCTCTTTTAAAGCTGTCACTAACCTAAACTCATACTCTAAAGATTCTTGCTCTTGACGCAACTTACGTTCAATAGCTTCTTTAATAGTGTTTGGAAGTGTTACATCTCGAACCAAAACTTCGTTTAATTGTACATATTGCTTTTCTAATATTGTTTTTGTTTCTGCAAAAATTTCATCTTGAATTGCATCACGCTTACTTGAGTACAATTGCTCTGGAGTATAACGCCCTACAACACTACGCGCCGCAGAGCGAATAGCTGGCTGTATAACTCTACCAAGATAATTTTTCCCTAAAGATTGGTGAAGATTACCAAGCTCACTATACACTGGCTCATACCAAGCAGAAGCATCAATTTGTATTTCCAAACCGTTTGAAGACAAAACTTTCATTTTTTCAAAAAGTTCTTGCTGTCTTACCTCGTAAACAAATACCTTGTTCCAAGGAGCAATAAAATGAAAACCTTCACTAAGTGGTGGCTCATCTACAACAACTCCGTTGTCAAAAGTTTTATACAACACCCCAGCCTCACCAGAGTCTATAGTAATAGCAGATTTTGATATAAGTACAATAGCAAGTACGATTATGATAATAATTGGCAGGCCAACTTTTGGTAATTTTTCCATGAATTTTAATTTTTATATGAGTCCGTTAAATTTTCTGATAAACCATTCTATTGAAAGGCACAAAGCAATGAGGCCAAGCAACCATTTAATAAAAATTAAAGGTACTGCTTTTTGCTGGATTTTTTCAGTAGAAACATAGCTTTGATTGGTTATTAATTGATTTATTAACTCATCTATTTGTTCTGGATAATAGGCAGCACCATTTGTTTTTGATGCTAGACGCTGCAAGGATTTACTATTTGCGTTTGAAAACTGCTGTTCTATATTAAATTCTAAAATAGTAAAACTACCACTTCTTGATATTTGTTGATCTCTAACAGATATAGTATAACTATAGCTTCCAGCATCAAGAGTGTTCAGATCTACTTCATAAAAATTATTTTTCAATAGTAAAGGATAGGTCGTTGATTTTTTTGTTTTCCTGTTAGCAACAGTTATCTCTAGCTCGGCCCTGGGGTCAAAAACAAAACTTTTGTCAAAATACTGTGCACTAATTTTAATAGGGGTATTGTTATAGTAAAAAGAGTTACCACTCACCTCTAACCTACTACGCCTTTTATTTGACCCAAGATACTGCACCATCTTTCCTATAAAAGAATCAAAATCTTCAAAACTTTGGGTGTCCCGGTAAGATTGAGCCCTCCATTTCCAGAGATCTTCTCCATCCCAAATTGCGTGGCGAGTAGCATCAATTTCTAATGTGGCAAGCATTGGACTCTCACTTGCAATACCATCTACATATTGCTCTAAAATGGTTTGATTGGGAGTATTTATGGATAGTGATCCAAATTTAGTTTGTAAAGGCGGAAAATCTGCAAAACCAATTGGAGAAATCCCAAAAGCTCCATAATTGGTGTTTAAATTTGCTGTTACTCGCTCATTTTGATTCACCACTTCCTTGGTGTAATGACTTTGTACCGTATTTATAAAACTCCAATCTGTGTGTACACCAGTAAATACGAAAGTATTTTTTTTAAGTTTTTGCAGCTGTTTGTAAACAGCTGCAAACGCTCTATTTGGTTGGTATAAAATAATTAATTGATAATCGTTAATTACAGAGGCAGCATCCTGAGGTTTTATAAAAGTAACACTTCGCTGCTGGTTTGTTGTAATTGCGTTTTTTAACATTCCTAAATCTGGATGTAGGATATCACTTACCACAAGAACATTGGTTGTTTGGTCAATAACTTCTACAGCAAAACCTTTGGTGTTATTTACTTTGTTTTTTTCTTGTTCTAAGGCTTTTATAGTTACTGTGTAATCTTGTAGACCTACGCTTTGCGCAGGAAGAGAGAAAGAAACTACATGTGTGTTGTTGGTTTGTGATAAAGATACAGTTTCACGGTAAACTACCCTCCCCTTTTTTGTTACCACAAAATCTGAGGTGACACTTCCTTTGCCATTGTAGCTTACAATTGCCTCTACTGGAAATTTATTTTTTAAAAAGGAATACCGATTACTAGTAAGACTTTGGATTTTGAGGTCTTGATACTGTATAGAATCACCAAGAATGATAGGATATACACTGTGGGGCAATTTTGAATTTATATATTGGTAATCTGCACCAAGGGTTTGGTTACCATCTGTTACTAAGATTGTTGGTGCAATTTGCGAGTCAAACAATTCTGAGATAGAAGTTAAAGCATTAGAAATATTCGTGTTTTTTTTATCAAAACTTAGGGTGTCTAATAATTGGAATTCTGTCCCAAACTTAAAGTATGACACATCAAACTTTTTATTTAAAGCCTTGTTTTTCCTCAATGCCGCAATAACATTACTAGACTGTTGGGCTTGATTTAAAGCAACAATAGAAAATGAATTATCAACTATTACTGGAAGTTTTGGTTTTTCTATAGTGTAGCTCTGGCTATCTAGACTTGGGTTAATTAATAACAACAGTATACTAAATAGTGTCGTAAAACGTAACACGCCAAATATCCAAGCTAATGTGTTACTATACTTTGTTTTATATCCGTAGATAAAAACAGTAACTATTAAAGAAATAATTGCTGCAATTACAATGTAAAGAATAGTTTCTAAATTCAAACTCGAGCCAATTAAGGGTATTCAGTATTCCTAGTTCAAAGGGTAGATTAAGTAAGCATACCTCCATCTACATTAATAACCTGTCCTGTAACATAACTAGAAAGGTCACTGGCAAGAAATACACATGCATTGGCAATATCCTTAGGAGATCCACCGCGTTTTAACGGGATGGCATCACGCCATGTTTGCACTGTTTGCTCATCAAGCTTACCGGTCATCTCTGTTTCAATAAAACCAGGAGCAATTACATTACTACGAATGTCTCGGGATCCTAATTCTAGTGCCACAGACTTAGAGAAACCAATAATTCCTGCCTTTGATGCAGCATAATTTGTTTGCCCAGCATTACCCTTTACTCCTACTACAGAACTCATATTAATAATAGATCCTTTTCTTTGTTTGAGCATGGTGCGTTGTACCGCTTTTGTCATGTTAAAAACAGACTTTAGGTTGACTTCAATAACTTGATCAAAATCATCTTCGCCCATACGCATTAGTAAATTATCTTTTGTAATTCCTGCATTATTAATCAAAATATCAATGCCACCAAAATCTTCTAATACTGCCTTCACCAAATCATGTGATTGCTCAAAACTTGCTGCATTACTCTTGTAAGCTTTTGCTTTTACTCCCATTGCAGAAATATCCTTTGCTAGGGCCTCGGCAGGTGCTGCAGAAGAATTGTAGGTAAATGCAACGTTTGCACCGTGCTGAGCAAATACTTCAACTATTCCTTTTCCTATACCTCTACTTCCACCTGTTATAATGGCTGTTTTTCCTTCTAAAAGCTTCATATGTTTGTTTTAAATCAATATTCGATATTTTATTCTCAAGTTATAAATATAATAATAACAACATTCAAAAGGAAATAATACCCCATTCAAATTCTTACATAAAGGATTTTAAAAACAAAAAATTGTAACCTATAAATAGCATTACCAGTTTACTCCTTTTTTTGGTAGTATAATTGTCATTACATATCATAAAAAAACGTTTGGATCTAATTTAAATCCAAACGTTATATATGGTATTGTTAGTGTACTTATTTAAGTACT
>Ga0206129_10004450_pt1 | contig 15425 bp, 16 predicted proteins | sample Helgoland_Spring_8_FD_148616 | JGI IMG/M metagenome (GOLD analysis project Ga0206129, IMG submission 148616) | Pelagic subsurface seawater microbial communities from Kabeltonne, Helgoland, North Sea - Helgoland_Spring_Bloom_20160502_2 | ecosystem: Environmental > Aquatic > Marine > Epipelagic ...
GGTTTGCATTTTTTGATTTTTGATTAATTTGAGCTAATTTTTCTTCGGAATACTCTGGTTGAGACATTGAAATTATATGCTATTCTGCTATTTATTATACGTGACGATTATATTTTAAAATCTTACATTTGGCATTTTTTCGTATTATACTCATGTTGATAATAAATAGTATAATACATCAAATATTATATTATCTAGTGAACGATTTGCAATGGTTATTTACATGCACAGCACCGTCTTGATTTACGCTTCGTGGTGCGAGACTTCACTGATTTACGCTTCATGGTGCGTTTCTTACTACGACGCTTCTTGGTAGAACGTCGTTTTCCTCCCTTGTTCCCAGTTTTTTTATTAGGGTTGATAAATCCCTTTTTCTCTAATTCGTGTTTCATTTCATCGAATGTTGGTGTAGGGGTTCGACTTATATGATCTGGACTGAGATTGTCAGGAATAGGCGATTCCCTATACTGTTTATAAGTCTCTTCAAAAACTTGATCGCGGCGTTTTCTTTTTTCTTTTTCTCCGTGTTCGATTGCACTTATTTCGTCGTCAAATAATTCTGCGTCATTCCTTCCAGACATACTGAACATAGCTGGTTTGCGTGGATCAGACGCGTTCCACTTAATTACACTCGGATTTTGTATTTGTTTAATAGCGTTTTTATTCGTATATGGGGGTTTATCCATGCAACTCGCTTATATAAGAGTGATATATATATATATATATTATTTTCAAAGATTGTTGATAGGGGACGTTGTTTCAATATTTAGATCAGACGGTGTTTTATTTTCTTTTTCTGTTTCTGTTTCGTTTTCATTGTAAACCTCATAATAACAATCGTTCTCCATACAACAAACTGTGACACCGCAGCAACCTGCTGCTAGTATAACTATGAGAATAATTTCGCCTGTCATACTATCATATGGCATTCTTTATTTACGTTTGTTTTGTTCACTATTTAATAATGTGTTTCTTCCTCTCTTTTCATAGTTAATTTACTGTTTATACTAGCAAAATATCTTATCTTATTATAGATATATCTAATACCATGACCCGCAATTCTTCTTCAACAAGGACATTTGGAGAGATCCCTTTTATTGTATTTTATCATACCGTATTAGCAAGGCTTGCATATTTTACAAGTGAAAATTTTATACAAGCATACTTAGAGATATTTGGTAAAATTATTCCTCTTCATCTTATGCAAAGCATAAATAATGCATCTTTGGATAAGACAATTTTCGACACAAGTATATATAAATTAGATGATCATCCAGATATTCCAGTTTACAGGAATGAAAAAAACGAGAAAGAACGAATGATTGATTTTACAGTAATGGCACAAGAAATAAATAATATTACAAGTAAACGTTCTAAGAGTACTCAAAAAGGAGAAACCGCCATATCTATTGGAAAAGAAAAAGTAGCCTACGTTTCTATTTCAACATCAAACTATGGCGGTTATTACATTTTAGTTGACTCCAGAATGCCAGATAGTATATTTGTTGTATTTCGTGGAACATATAGTGCCAAATCTGCAGGTTCATACACAAAACCAAGTTCTCTAGTCCCCACGAAAATAGGAACAGATCTTCCCAAAGACAAACTTAAACAAAAGTTAGAAGAAGATCAGGGAAAAATGTATGGCGTATTGATAGGAATAGAAAAGATATTAGACGATGTATATCACACAATTATTGAATCCATGGTATATTTATCCGACAAATATCTAAACGCGACTGATAAAAGATCTATAAAGGTATTTACTACAGGACACTCTTTAGGAGGAGGATTATGTACTTTATTTACGAATAATTGGTACGAATTAGTTAGATCGCCTCCATATAACCAAGCACCCTACAATGTTTTTAGTGAAAAGATATGTTGTATTTCTATTGCTTCTCCCAGAGTGATGAGTCCTGGATTAACAAATAATTTTTGTTCTAAGGTTGATAAAGGTACAATTCTTTATAAAAGATTAGCTAACCGTGGAGATCCAGTTCCGGTATTACCAAAGAAGGCGATACTTGGATTAACTGAAGGGTTTGAACATCCATGTAGTGCAAAAAAATATGCGACAACAAAGCAATCTTTAACGGATATGAATTGTTCCAATGCTCTTAAGATGAGACCCGTGCTTAAAACTGATCTCAGCGTGTCGTTGAATTGTGAGAACTCGAAATCAAGATTTTCTATTGATGCTAATCCGCTTGCACACACTTCATATTTATATATTAATTTTGTGAATGCCGTTCCCGTATCAGAGTTTTTATTATCATCTATGCCGTCGATTGTTAAAAAACGTTTAATAGAGATTGAGCGAACAAAAAAAGGAGAAACAATTGCTAGAATGATACTAGGAGAAAATATATCAACCAAAAAATTGCAGTTTAAGTCGATGTATTTTACTTTAAATGATTTAAGACCCAAAGGAAAACAGATTACAAGTATGGATCCAAATAAACCACCAGTTCTCAGTGGCGATTCACTAATGAATGCGAATATATTTAACCAACAGATAATAAAGAATATGAAAGTAATCCCATCAGGAAGTAGCTTAAATGAGGTTAAACCTGACGAGTTAACAAGTATTCAAGGTGCAAAAAAGGCTATGCCTGATGTAGATGGAATAATTGACGATAAAGTGGGAGGAAGAAAGAAAAAGAGACGCACTAGAAAAAAGAAACAATCAAGAAAAAGACATTCACGAAAAAGACATTCAAAAAAAAGACGTTAATGCCACATTAAAAATCTTCAAACATAATTTTTAAGGATAATATCTTACACCTTTGGTCATTTGTAATGCCTATATTATTATAAAAATGTAATAATAATATAGTTAAAATAAACTTTTATTTATTGAAGTAGGTAACCCATGTCCAAATGCAATCATATAGATTAACATCACTGCCGCCAATAAGATACTTCGGTTTTCGGCAACATTTTTATTTTGACCAAGTATAAAAATCATAAATATGTATAACAAAATACCAATTATAGCAGAATGTAGAAGCATCATTCGTCCTTTTTCCATTTGTCTATATATTATAGACAATATAAAAATAGGTGTAATTATCTAAAGGTGTACAAAATTATATAGTTAGACGGTCGTGAAAAAAGGTTAGTTACTTAGATTAAATTACACAATAGTAGTATCTTTCTTCTTTTCATTTTTCTCCGTTTATTTTTCTCCATATTCACTGTTCGTATCACAAGTGAACATTTCACTCCTGTCCCTGTCCTTCCTTTTCTCTTTCCTTTTGTATCCATTCTTGTTCACATTTTGCAAGTGGCATACCAGTGCTCAAGATGTAGTCGCACCAGTCGGCCGCTGGCTTACCTGCCCCGTCATTGATATAGTCAGATCTATCTGGTTCGTCCATGCTGAGTAACTTTACTAGCTTGTCCTTCTCAAGGTGATTGAGAAACCGCGACTTCCTATCATTTACATCCTGTTCGCAAGAGATATTGTCAAACTCACCCACCTCTATCTCGCCATCCTGGCTACCTGTGTCGCCCCAATTATCCATTTTTTGTTGGTATCTTACGTGAAGCATCTCACGGATCATGCCGCCCATCTCACTGTATTCTACGTTATTTTCCATGCGATACTTCATTATTCCTGCTAGTTTATCTGCGACAGGATCCCCGAACGTAGGCTGCACACTTGAAGTAAGTTCCTTCCATGCGTCTTGCTCGTGTGCCATCAGGCGTAGTGCAAGGGCTTCCTCTGCACATGGCAATGTATAGGTGGACTTGAATGATGACATTGTAACTTGGGGTTTGTTGTTGTTGTTGGTTACGACCTGCGAAACCGTCGACAACCCGTTCAATTTATATTTGTTCTAGTAGATAGTTCATATTATACAGCATCTATAATATGTATAATATGAATGATTTCAATTACTGTCCTGGCCGTTAAGTTGGAGCTTGATGATTACGACTGGGTTTATTTTAGGGATTATATATATACATGTCTGTAATGCATAGAAAAAAAAGCACCCGAAAAGAAACCATGCGAGTGGCTCGATCTGCCAAACCCAGTAGACGGGATAGAAAGAGGGCGGTGATGAAAAAGACGCGAAAGAAACGGACAACAAAAGGGAAAATAAACAGAAAAAAAAGAAGAACACGTGTTCTCAGAGGAAGGGGATCCCAGTGTAGTCGTCCACAGGTAGTAGACGCGGTCGATGCCGAACCTATGCCAGAGAACCTTCCTCTCCCACCTGACACAATACGAGTTTCAGCAATGGATCCACATGCCGACCTGCCTTATGCTGTCGCTAGATCGCCTCCTCCATTGACTGGCGATACAGTAACTGCGTCCGCACCTGCAACAAATGGTTCTATACCCAGAGCTATAAATCTGGATAAACATCCCAGTAGAAACACCGTCCGCAATATTATGAACTTTCCCGAGTACATGGTTTTACGCGTGAGCCCGAAGCGACAACAGATAGAACATGCGATGAAAAACTATGTATATCATCCGAATTACTACGACACGCATGGGGGGAACCCTAGTAACGTGGATGACCAATTATTCCGTCTTGTCATGGGATGGTATAGTGAGGAGGGTTCATCCCCATATGCAGTTGACCACCTTCTGTCCGCACTCACGTCCCCCCGCGACGAAGAGATTGGATTTTAGTAGGAAATAGTGAGGTATCTGGTTCATAGTAATCTATCATTCGCCATACTTGGCTATCACCTTCTCTTGGATACGCTCCAGTTGTTCCGCAAGAACGTGCTCCTCGGGCAACACCATCTTTACGTTCTGACGCACACCGTCTTCGGTTCGGCGTTCATACACCAAATGAGGCTTCCCCCTTGCAGTGATCAACGAGTGGTATTTCGGAAGCACAGGTTCATCACTGGGAGGCATCTCGCCCTTGTCTAAATACGACAAGATGTCAATTGCTTGCTGGAGCTTCTCTTCGGGCGACACCTTCTCGGACTTGGAACTGTATAGTGCTTTCTTGTTGTTAGCTATTAGCGTCGGGTGATTTTCTACGACAAACCAATAACGGTCTTTTTTAGAAGGTCCGTAAGTGTCATGACCAGGACCTACGTATTTTGGAAGCATGTCGATTGTAATACCCTCTGGAAGATTTTTTAAGTCAGTTTTTCTGGCTCGTTGTGTTCCTTCTTTAATGCCTTTTTGGTTAGACCGTTGCACATCTTGAGATACAACACGTAAATTATCGTATGTATTGTTTAATGGGTCTTGGTCAATATGGTCAACACTGATAGTTTTTGTTCCCTTACCGTTTCCATGACAACCTGTAATAATTTGATGAATATACAAATTTATATTTGAACATATATAACCAGTTTTATGTTTGTAAAATGTTATTTTGTTGTTATCATTGTGTTGTTTTTCAAATGATAATATTTTTTCGTATGAAATTGGACATAATTTAATGATTGTATCTGGATTACAACTCATGAGTAATATAGTGTTTGTTAATGTAACCGAATATACAGGATTTTTTGTAATATTTGCATCTTTTCCTCGTTCTTTTTTATGACTATTTACATATTCAACAGTATGTTCTGGGTAATTTTCGCTAATATATGTTTCAACGAGTGTTTCTAACTCTAACATATTTACTATGAATTACTTAGTAAATATATTATTATTTATTTCAATTTATAATTTTATGTAGCAGCTCGCTTAGTTGGAGTAAGCACGCTTTATCCTATAAGTTTCCCTATAGGGCGGACTGTATCTTAAGCCATCTCAGGTTGCTTAGACCTTCATTGATGACCCATACCCGTTCAGTCTCTGACGCCCTACCATAGATTAGCATAACATCTGTAGGTAGTAAGCATGCGGGTTGCCCAATCCTTTTCATTATTACCTTACCCAAGTTCATTACTCTTGGCCACACAATCCTTTCGAAATTGTGCTTGGTAGAAAAGGCTCTAAGGGGTTTCCCGAACAACAAGGTATGTCGCAGTATAAAAATACTACTAGCAGTTGGGCTGGGATAATTTTGCGACACCACAAATGGTTTTCTATAGCAAGAGGTCGCTTTGCTATAGCATACTGCTTTTCGGCCCTGGTTACTCAATTCGAGTGGCTAAGGCCTCCCATACCGCTCATGACACGAAGAACGTTGTAGTTGGTGGCGTAGACGCGAACCTTGGCAGTGTTGGTTCCAGCGACGGTGGCGTTGGAAAGAACGAGCTGAAGGGTGGCGTTGTCAATGCGGGAGAAGTTGCAGGTTCCAGAAGGCTGGTGCTCCTCAGGGCGAAGGGCGAAGGAGTAACAGTTGATACCGGCATCAGGGGCACGGGTGTGAGCCTGGAAGGGCTGCACAACGTCGAAGTAGGAGCCCTCACGCTCGGAGAAGCGGTCTTGGCCGTTAAGCTGAAGCTTGGCAACCACGACGGGGTTCTGTCCCCAGCAGTGCATGTCCAAGGAGGTCTCGGCAAGCACGAAGGATCCAGCGTCGGAGACGGCGGAGTTGATAGCACCCTCAACAGGGGGGTTATCGATCTGGATGTTCTGTCCGTTCATGGAAAGAGTGGCAGCGTTACCAGAGTTGGGGTCGGCGAAGGCGTTGTCCTTGATGAAGGCATCACCGTTCTGTGCACCAGCAAGACCCTTGATTCCCCACTCGGAGCCGAAGGCGTGAAGAGCGTTGGGGAGGGCATCGACGGCATCAGTGTAGTTGAAAGGCTGAGCACCGAGGAGCTTGAAGAGGGTGGAGTCGCAGATGAGGGAAGAGCAGTAGTCGACGTTAGCATCGGGCTGCACAACCCAGATGAGCTCCTTCACGGGGTGGTTGAAGTTCAACTTGATCTTGTTGGAGGAAGAACCGACGGACTCGTCGCCAGTGAACTGAAGCTGGGTGATGAGATACTCGTGGGGGTTCTGGGCGAAGCGGCGACGCTCGTCGGTGTCCAAGAACACGTAGTCGACGTAAAGGGAAGCAGCAACGAGGGACTGGTTGTAGGCAATGGTGGCAGTCTTGGCGACCTTGGCACCGGCACCGCAGTTAAGCTCGGTGACGGCCCAGAGGCACTCGTCAATGGGGCGAAGATCAAGGTTGATCTTGACCTCGTGGTATTGAAGAGCGATCAAGGGAAGGGCAAGACCGGGGTTGGTGCAGTACCAGAACTGAAGGGGAATGTAAAGGGTGGTCTCGGGGAGGGCGTTGCGAGGAGCACACACCTGGCGAGGGGCGTTGGCATCACAGGGTCCGTCGACGTCGGCGAAGGCAGGGTCGGTGATGAAGGTAAGACCAGTGGTGTTACCGATCATCTTGTGGTAAGCAGACTCCTGGCTCTTAGCCATGGTAAGCTGGTTCCAGATGTGCATCCAGTCACCGTATTGACGGTCGATGCGCTGGCCACCAATCTCGACCTCCACTTGGGAGATGAGTTGCTCACCGGGGAAATCCAACCAGCGGGCATACACCTTCTGGACGGCCTGGGTTCCCATAGATTGGTTAATCTCAGGGAGGGTCACCTGAAGGTAGGTGCGGTAGGCAAGATCACCATTGCGGCTGATAGTGCAGGTCACACGGCGACCGAAATCGGCCTGTCCGTTGAAAGTCTGCTCAATAGACTCAATGGAGAAGTTGGTATATCTGCGGTAGGTCACCTTCCAGAAAGTGATCTGGGGATTTCCAGTTAAATAGACGTCTTGGGCGCCGTAGGCTACGAGTTGCATAAGTCCACCTCCCATGTTTAGTTTATACTATCAGCAAAGAAAAAAAAATCTCAAGCTTACGCTAAATTAATCGTTTATTGGTTGTTAAATTTGTCTGAATAAAGTTGTCTAAGAAAGTTTCTGTGAATACTTCCTTCTTTCCGTCGTGTCGTTTTGTAAAAATATATTTGTTTTTTTGTTTTGTCACAGTCCAGCCTTCATTAATTGCGTTATATAGAAAGTTCATTGTGGTAAAAGTTTTTTTATCTACCTGAATGTTGGTTGGCATTGTGTAAGAAATGTCCATTTATATAAGTTATATAACAATAATCTGTGATAATAATGCATTGTATTAACTATTTACTATAAATAATAAATAAAGTGATCATGTTTATTAAGTATACTAATTGAAATCATTCTCAGAAAGTTGTAATGCCAGCATTTAAGCCAAAAACAACAAAAAAAATCATAGTTGATCAGAAGAGCACCGTGACTTTGGACGGAAAACATAGTGAGTATTTGGAAGAGTTTGAGAAGGATACTGAACTTGTGGAGGATCTTCTACAAGAGAAGAGTTCTCTGCAAGAGAAACTTCATAAGAACCACATCCCCAAATCTGGTAGCAAATTAGAACAACATTTAGTGAGAAAAGATAGATATCGAGAAGTTAGATCAAAGGTAAACTCTCTAAAGAAGAAGAGGATAGACTATTTTTTGGATAATTCTAAATATGTCTTTGATTATTTTGAAAATAAAAAGAATATTTCGGAGGGAGATTGTGAAAGTAAGAATGTTACTAAACTAAATACTTTTTTTAAGATCGACAATGAAGAAGAAGAGACAAAAAAAAGTGCCGAGAAGTCAAATACAAACATCATCAAGGAATATTTGTCAAACGTCGACAATGCGTTTCTTGATGTGAACAAGTACGTTTATGCAACAGATGTTTGTCAGCAGTGCTTTAAAGGAGAGCTTATTCCAATAGAAGATGAGGGCGTTTTAATATGTAACAAGTGTCACAATAGTGTTAGATATTTGGTGGAGAATGATAAACCCTCTTACAAAGAGCCCCCCAAAGAAGTGTGTTTTTATGCTTACAAGAAAATAAACCACTTTAAAGAAATTTTGTCACAATTCCAGGGGAAAGAAACAACTCAGATACCCGAACCAGTGATACACGATTTACAACTGCAAATTAAAAAGGAGAGGATCGAATTAACCGATCTTACCTATTACAAGTGCAAAGATCTTCTTAAAAAGTTGGGGTATAACAAATACTATGAACATATTAATTTTATTAAGAACAAGCTAGGTATCAAACCAGTTGTGATTAGTCAGGAGTTGGAAGAAATCCTGTGTAATTTTTTTATGGAGATCCAATATCCTTATGCAAAGCATTGTCCTGATTACAGAGTTAATTTTTTACATTATTATTACGTTTTGTACAAGTTGTTTGAGCTATTAGACCAGACTACTTTTTTAATTCACATACCTATGTTAAAAGATCGCGAAAAGCTTATTGAACAGGATACTATATGGAAAAGAATATGTGACGAGCTTAATTGGGAGTTTATTGCAACTATTTGATATTTGATATTTGAGAAGGTTCGAAATATTTGACATTTAGTCACGACTAAATGTCAAGCGTATGTTATTGATATATATTACAGAGTTACTTGATATGTTTACTTATTTGATATTAGTTTATAATCCTCCGGGGAAACCAACAAGGTTGGCTCCAATACCAAACCCAGCACCAGAACGACTAGTTACACCCATGGTAGGAACATAAGTATCCAAAATGCTGAAGGTAGCTGCAGCGGTAAGAGCAAGAAGTGCAATTTCTTCCATGTTAAGTGATCTCTTTGGTATGGCGTAGGCGGCGATTGCGACCATCATGCCTTCCACAAGGTACTTAATAACGCGTTTAATTAATTCAGCCACGTCAAACATACTGATTATACTAAATAAGGAGAAAAATAATTTTAACATTGTGCTATTTACACAGTTTAAATATGGAAGACATATGTTGATGTTTACTATCCTACCCAAAGAATAAACAACATAAATAACTTAAATATACTGGTATGAATAAAGTATTATGAGTGCAAACGGAGTGAGTGATAACCGCAATTTTGACAAGAGGACAACCAGTGATGGTGCAGTAAACCCCAAGTATGTTGATGTTCTAGACGAAGATAAGCCTGTTGCAAACCAAAAGTTTGTATGTGTATCATTTATTTCACCCGAGGCTGTGTTAAAGAAGAAGGAAATGTTCTTTTTTTCTAAGTTTTTGCAGGGATACAGTCTTTCTAAAGGAATGGAGAAGTATCATCAGTTCCTTAACTTCTTGTCCTTCAAATACAGTCTTTCAAATGAAGATCTCCTTGAAGATTTTAAAGAGTTTGCAAAGGATGAGATTGATAGCTTAAAGCATAACGAAATCGACGACGATTACAAGAACTTCATGGATGCCAAGGAAGACGAGCTTCAAGACGAGTTTAATCGTGAACACAACTTTCAGACATCTGTGAGAGGATTGAAAGTTCGCGGTTCTTATCCTACCCAAGAGGAGGCAGAGATTAGATGCAAAATGTTGCGTGAAATCGATCCAAATCATGATGTGTTTGTTGGTCCGGTTGGTATGTGGATGCCCTGGGATCCAGATGCGTATAAGACTGGTCGTGTCGAGTTTATGGAAGACGAGCTTAACCAACTCATGCACGAGAAGACCAAGAACCAAGACGTCGCTAAGGCTCAGTTCGAGAAACGTCTTAAAGATTCCCGTCAGGCAGCAATTCAGGAGAATGTTGAGAAGGCAACCGCTAACAATACAACCCTCACCCAAGATGTGGATGAGGATGGAAATCTGATTAATATTGGAAAGAACACTCAAGAGAGTGAATTGTCAAAGAACGATGTTGTATCGGTTGCTGATATCCGATCCGAGCTATTTGAGGGAGACAATATTGTATCATCCAAGGATACCGACAAGGGTCTCGGACAAGTGTTGAAGTCTATTCAAGACAGTGAGGCGTAAATAAAATATTACATGAAATATATAGTTAAACGATATCTAATAATAATATTATATATCGTTATGAAAGATCTTCTACTTTTTGATGTAGATGGAACTCTTGCGGAATCTAGTCAGATGATAAATGACAACATGAGAGATATGCTTATTACAAAAAAGTCTCAAGGATATGACATTGGAGTTGTTGGTGGAGGAAAAATAGATAAGGTGTTATGTCAACTGAACGGCGTTTCTATGAACCATTATTTTACCGAGTGTGGCTGTATATATCATATTATAAAGCACGATGACCCTTCAAATAATATTTCGTTAGTTAACCAGCTTTCAACCATATACAAAAAAAACATAAGAGATCATGAATTATATCCTCAAATAAACAAGCTAGTCAAAAAATGTCTACACTTTTTATCGAAGGTTGATTATACAATATCCGGGCATTTTGTTGATCTAAGATGTGGAATACTATATATCTCACTCATTGGAATGTCTGCAACCCTTGATGAACGCGAAGTGTTTAAAAAACTGGACATTGAACACAGTTACAGAAAGAAAATAATCAATATACTAAAAGACGATCTAATGGAAATGGGCATATCCGACAGAGTTTCTGTTTATGAGGGAGGTCAGGTTGGTATTTCTATTTTTCCAAGTGAGCACGATAAAGTTCAGGTCATTCCAGAAGTTATTCATAAATACGATAAAATACATTATTTTGGAGATAAATATGAAGATAATGGAAATGATCAACTTATCATAAATCATTCATCGATAATCGGACACCCGGTTGATACACCCCAAGATACAATTGACATATTATCTTCTATGTAATTGTCACATACGACATGTGGATTACCATTTTGATTTCTTAACTGTAATTGTTTGTCCAGCACCTCTTTTCTTGACTTTTCCAGGATCATATTTTTCATCTTCATCATCAGACGGAAGATTTTTTGACATTTCCCAGAACTCCTTGGCACCAAGACGAAAATTACTATGTGCATCTGCCTTATACCAGAAAACCTGATCTGTGAGCTTATTTGATTTCGAGTTATTATTTATCACAAGACATTCGTAATTCTCAGTGCACTGATCCATAACTTGGCAAAACGATTCGAATGTTGGAAACATGCCAGCGTAGTTGTCGTATATACGTTTGCGATTGGCAATGTACGGCTCACGTAAAATGAAAACGAAATCTATATTCGTTCTCAGTGTCGGTGGAATACCTAAAGGATACTGCATTGTAATAATCAACATAACTTTCCAATGCCTTCCATTCATGAAGAGTAATCTCATAAGCTTATCTTTTGCCCAAGATCCGTCATATAAGCAATCATCGAGTATAACAAATGTTCGAGGATCAATGGTCGCTCTTTTTCTTGTTTCAAGTTCTTTCTTTACCTGTTTAAGAACTGTTTTTTGTCGCAAAAGTAATTTTTCAATGATAGCTGAGCTATATTCGTTATGAATAAAAAGTTTGGGTACCAGATTTCCATAAAATCCATTTCCTTCTTCTGTGCCAGACACAACTACCCCAACTGGAATGTCTTGATGATAATATAAAAGATCTCTACATAAGAAACTCTTTCCTGTATCTCTTCGCCCGATTAATACACAAACTGGCCCCTTTGATTCGTCTGGTTTAAAACTAATTGCTTTCATACTGAACTTCTGTAATTCAAGTGACATCTACTTTATATTATGAATAATTATTTCTACTATAGTATAGTTAAATACTCATTCTAGGAGTGTTTTAACGCGAACCCTGATTTTTGTGGATACTTAAATTAATATACTAAATGAGTTAAAATATTTAGATATTAATGTATGTAGTTGATAATGAAGGAGTGTATAACTAACATATCTTACACAAAAAAGAAAAACGGTGTTTTGTTTGAGAGTATGAAAAACAAGGATATAATGGATATGGAGAATGTGCAGAATTATATACCTATCTATAATCGCTTTTTCAAGTTTACTGAGACAAATTATGAAAACGTAGTTCTTGACACATCGTACATTATTCATAAAGTTGTGTCAAAAGATAGTGAAATCTCCAATACCTATAAATGTTTAGTCGAAAATAGTACCAACGTGTCTAAGGACACTGATATTAAACATGAAAAGCGAGATGTATTCTGTAAGTTGGCACCTCTTATTGATCCGTATAAGTTTATGATTGGAAAACTGTTCCATAACGACAGTATATTTAATCTTCCAACTCTCTCTAATAAGGATATCTCACATCCTATCTTGAATGATGTCAATAATACTGCATATACCGACGGAATGTTTGTGTATTTTTCTAATCTATTAAACACACAGTTTGGATTTGTGCATGGCATACTATACTATGGAACATATATTGGCGTAAAGCGCGATTTTAAGGTGAATATTTATGACGATATTGAGTATCTTGCTAATTCAACGTTTTTTAAAAAGCATAAGAATGTAGATTTTGGCGTTGAAGATTATTCATTTATATTGACACAGATCGAAAACAATGGCGGATCATGTAAAGATAGACCTCCTCTTAAAATCGTTCAACCTGAAACTATTATGGATAATGAAGATCCCAACTCTGCAGCAGTATCAAGTGGCGAGATTGTATCTTCTATAACAAGTATTGATGATAGCATGTTTGATGATGTTTTTGAGTTGACAAGTAACTCGCATGAAACACCTGTAGATAATGTGTCTATGTCTATTACGCTAGAAGACCTATCTAATTCAAACTTGAACATAGAAGATTTTTCTTCGGATGATATTCCTCAGTTTGATCTGTCAAAAACACAATCTACAACATCAAGCTCGAGTTGTTCTTCTAGGGTGTCGCTTACAAGTGGTTCTGACAATGGCGATGATAACTATTCCACGTGTGATAGCGAGGTAACAAGTGATATGTCTGATGATGATACTAGTGAAAGTGATGAGCAGTTATATGCGACTATCCCAAGATTTCCAGTGGAAGCAGTTTTCATGGAAAAAATGGAATACACGTTAGATAGTTTGATTATTGAGAATGAGTTAAAGGACGAAGAGTGGTTTTCTATTTTAATGCAGGTGATCATGATTTTGATCACTTATCAAAAAGTATATTCATTTACACATAATGACTTGCACACGAACAATATTATGTTTATAGATACTGACAAGAAATATTTGTATTATAGATATAATAAACAAGTGTATAAGGTGCCGACTTTTGGTAGAATAGCCAAAATAATTGACTTTGGTCGGGCAATATATAAATATGACGGAATAACTATGTGTAGTGACAGTTTCAAACCTGGCAATGATGCATCAACCCAATATAATACCGAGCCATACTTCAATGAAGATAAGCCTCGTCTTGAACCAAACATGAGTTTTGACTTATGTAGACTAGCGACTTCTATATATGACGAGCTTATTGACGACGATGACGATATTGTTGCCAGTCCAGTTGCAAGTCTGATAAATGAATGGTGCAAAGACGATGATGGTAGAAATATTCTCTATAAACAAAATGGCGACGAACGTTATCCTGCGTTTAAGTTGTACAAAATGATAGCAAGAATTGTGCATGCACACACTCCAGATGCACAATTAACTCGTCCAGAGTTTTCAAAGTATGGAATAAGCGGAAAAGACATTCCGCAAAAAATGAGATCTCGAGTTATGGATATTGACAAGCTCCCAGTTCTTTCTAGTAAATAAGTAGTGTATGGTGTGAAATAAAAATACGCGAAATGCGTATTTTTATTTAGTTTGTTCACATATTGTGAATGTTTATATTAACGATTTTTCATTTTATCAGGAGTGTATGTGTTCGCCATCATGTGTTGAAACTCAAACTCTAGTTCTTTTTCTAGTTGAATATTTTCATTTTTATTTTTCACAACGGTAGTTGCATACGATCCACATGGTCCACAGTGATCTTCGTTCGAATAGTCTGCAATCAACCCGGTGTTTTTATTATCGCATATATACCATCTGCCAAGAGGAACTGGGGTACGTCCCTTAAATGCTGAATAAATAACATCTTTGATGTGTGTCAGTGTAATTCTTGAAGGAGGTCGGATCATGATTATTGTTTTTTATATGTAATAGTTATAGATAAGAAACGATCAATTTATTTAGTAATAATGTGGGACGTATTTATACTATTTTTGAACCAGTAACATACAATATTTCTTTTTACATTCACTACAATCTGGATTATCCTGATAACTTATATGCTTACAATGTTTACAATGGTATTCGTTATATAGCACATCACTTTCGCTTTCTTCCTGTTCGCTTACAGAACTATATTCGTATTCGCTTTCCTCATCACACGCATCTCCACATAAATATTGTCCGGTTCCTTTCATCTGAACAATATCTTTTGTCTTTCCACATAGACTACATTCTGCTTCTTGATTGTATGGTTCTTCTTGTACAAATAATATATCACTAAATCCATCATCATCAAAATACCCGTCACATAAACAGCATTTCTTCCATTGTCCTTCCTGATAAGTGTCTTCGGTATCTTCTTCCAAATCCCAATCAGGTGGATATCTTTCACATTCAACATTTTCACATAATTTATAGGTTTCTTCTTTCTCTTTATCCGTTACCATTTTCAAGTATTCGCTTCCATCCTCGCCATTTTTCCACTTTTCAAAACAATCCGTGCATCGATCTGGTTCACCCAGATCTCTATAAATATCTACTTCCTCCTTTGATATTCCAAAATGT
>Ga0206129_10004451_pt1 | contig 15424 bp, 7 predicted proteins | sample Helgoland_Spring_8_FD_148616 | JGI IMG/M metagenome (GOLD analysis project Ga0206129, IMG submission 148616) | Pelagic subsurface seawater microbial communities from Kabeltonne, Helgoland, North Sea - Helgoland_Spring_Bloom_20160502_2 | ecosystem: Environmental > Aquatic > Marine > Epipelagic ...
TTATAGATGGTGAATTAATTTTAGCCGGCTTCATCACTGGGGCCGGTTAATATTTATAATAAAATAAAAAAATGGCAGTAAATGTAGATATAGTTTATAAAACAGTGTTACTTATTCTGAATAAAGAGCAGAGAGGTAACTTATCTCCGGATGAATTCAATAAAGTTGCAACGCAAGTACAATTAGAAATCTTCGAGAGCTATTTTGATACGCTTAATCAACAATTACGTAGACCAGATAATGATACGGAGTATGGCGATCGCATTAAAAATGTTGATCACAACATATCTGTATTTAAAACATACGGTAACGCAACTTACGTACCAACAGGCGGGTATTTTACTTTACCAACAACCTCAGGGTTGGGCGCTGCGGCGCAGACACTTACAGGTGACGGAGTTGCAATATCGTTTCCTTTTACATCGATAACATCTTCGCAGTTGCAGACTAGCGTAATAGCTGTTACAATAAACGGTGTATCTACTACAGCTTACACAATCAGTGGAGCTAACATAATATTTAACAGTATACCAGCTTTAAACGACGCAATAATCGTTACAGCAACACCAGAGGACTTTTATAGGCTCGGTACAGTTATATATCAAGATTCAAAAGAAGCACAGCTATCCCAGCGAAACGAGCTTCTATACTTAAACAGCAACCCTTTAATAGCCCCAACAAAAACATATCCTATATATCTATATGAGGACAGTAAATTATACTTATACCCGCAAACTATTACATCGGATATAAGTGTTAGCTATTTAAGAAAACCTGTAGATGTTATATGGAACTTCACAATTCCATCTGGGCAAAACTACTACCAATACAATGCTACTAACTCAGTTAATTTTGAGCTATCAAAAACAGAGCAGGCAAATATTATCTTAAAGATATTACTCTACTCGGGTGTCGTTATAAGAGACCCATCAATAGTACAGATAGCGGCACAGCAAGTGCAACAAGAAAATCAACGCTCAATAATGTAAGATATGCCGATACCTAATGGCGGTTTAATAACCGAAACTAATGAACAATATTACGCTGGAGCACAGCGATTTCTTATATCGAATCCTGCTGTTATAGGTGATTCGGTAACAACTACATTTAACACGGATTTAACGTACGACTCTGTTAATGCTCAATTAACAAATTTTGTCGTGTATACAAGTGATACCGGCTTAGCGGGATCATACTCTGAGTTTGCTCCGGGATATACTGTAACAGGAAATACAATAACTTTTACGTCTACAAACGGCTTAAGGCCACACATTGCAATACAATTAAAATCTTTAGACGGAGGAAATTTTGGAAATGAAGATGCCCTTGGGGATACAGTGCAAGAAAATTACGGGAGTTACGCTTACACTTCTTTAAATGATGTTATTAACGGATTTATCGCAACCTACGTTGGTGAGCATAAATTAATAGGTGATGTTAAAAGAACAGATGTAATATTCCATGCTAAAAGAGGATTGCAAGAATTTAGCTATGATACTTTAAAAAGCACAAAATCTCAGGAGATAACAATACCCCCGAGCCTAAGCGTTACAATACCACAAGATTACGTTAATTACGTTAGCTTGGCCTACATAGATCAATTAGGCGTAAGACACCCTATATATCCAGCAAACAATTTGACTAGCAGCCCATACGAGGTGCCATTGCAAGATGATGCAGGAGATTATACTATGGATAATATTGGTGATCTTTTGGAAGGCACGTCTATCACAAACGAAAGATGGGGAGAAGCTAATGACAGATTATTAAATGGCAATATAACATTCGAAGATTACTGGTCTTACGGTAATTACTTAACAGGCAATCCATTTTACGGGCAAAGATATGGCAACGATCCACAAAATGCGCAAAGAAATGGCTGGTTTAATATGAATGAAAGAGACGGCGTAATAGCTTTTTCTTCTAACTTGAAAGACAGATTAATAATACTTGACTATATTTCAGACGGATTAGCGTATGACTTGGATTCTAGGATACCTAAGATGGCCGAGGATGCATTATATGCGCATATACTATATTCTATATTAGCTGGAAGAATCAATCAACCAGAGTACGTTATACAGCGTTTAAAGCGAGACAGATCTGCTAAGCTAAGAAATGCTAAAATAAGATTATCTAACATTAAACTATCAGAGATAGTGCAGGTAATGAGAGGTAAATCTAAATGGATTAAATCATAATTTAATGGCACAAGAAATTAAAAACACATTTCTAAAATCCAAGATGAATAAAGATCTTGATGATAGAATATTGCCTAATGGCGAATATAGAGATGCTCGGAACATATCAGTTGGTAGATCCGAAGATAATGACGTAGGTGCCTTGGAAAACATAATTGGTAACAGTCTTTTGGCTACCACGGATTTAGGCGAAGGATTAACTATTATAGGCTTAGAAGAAGATAATTCTACTGACAGAATTTTTGTTTTTTTAACAGACTATACGGACCCAAATCCTCTTAACCCTACGAATGCCCCTTCCTCTTCAAAACATTACATATATACATACAGTACAGTTACCGGTTCTTACATTAAATTAGTTGAAGGTGAATTTTTAAATTTTTCGACTACAAACAGAATAATAGGCGTAAACCTTATTGAAAATCTATTATTTTGGACGGACAACAGGAATCAGCCAAGAAAAATAAATGTAAACCTTGCAACCTCAGCTTCGTTGTCCACTGGCTTTACTGCGACAACTCCGGCATATTATTCTCAAGAGCATCAAATATCTGTAGCAAAGTACAATCCTTATCAAGCTATCAGCCTGTACAATAGGGCTGACTTAATTGCAAAAGGCTCGGGGACTATAAGTTATTTTGAAGTGGTGGGTGATAGAGTGGAAGAGCTATTGCCTTTCGTAGGGGCTACTGTGGTTTCACCTGAGAATGGGATACTTGGAAGTAGTTATACGGAAGTTACAGGCGTTTTTCCTACTGTAGGAGGAGCGGTTACAAGAATAGCTGTTTCTCCGGATTTTGCGGCACCAATGAATCCCGGAGACTACGTTTCTCTTATAAAATCTACAATGTCTAACCAAAGTGACAGTCAAAACTGGCCAGGCGACCCTGACTTTTTAGAAGATAAATTTGTTAGGTTTAGCTATAGATTTAAGTTTGATGACAACGAGTACTCTTTAATGGCTCCTTTTACTCAAATAGCCTATATACCAAAACAAAAAGGTTACTTTATTAATGGGGATGAAGATGCGGCATATCAATCTACTATTGTTTCCTTTATGGAAAACATGGTCCAAAACATTGGTTTAGTTATACCGTTGCCAGCCTCGGCAAATAGAATAAATAGAGATTACAAAATAACAGAGCTAGAAATACTTTTTAGAGAAAGCGACGGAATTGCGGTAAAGGTTTTAGAAAGTATTAATGTAGGGGAAATATCTGGTGCTAGTGGTATTAACAATTATTTTACTTACGATTACCAATCAAGAAAGCCATACAAAACTTTACCTGAGGCACAAACAGTTCGTGTATATGATAAGGTGCCTGTTAGAGCTTTTTCTCAAGAAACATCCGGTAATAGAATAATATACGGAAACTTTAGAGACCAACATACCCCTCCCTCTAATATAAATTACAATTGCAGAATCGCGCCAAAAAGTTTGTCGGGAACATCTAGCAACTTTGTAGAATACCCAAATCATTCTGTAAAAAGAAATAGGAACTATCAAATAGGTTTTGTTTTGGCAGACAAATTTGGAAGGCAATCGCCCGTAATACTGTCTTCTGTAGATTTAGGAGCAAGTAAAAATTCTGTTTTTTATTCAGGCTCTACGATATACAGCGCTTACGATTTATTGGAAGGAGACACAAACCCAATAAGCTGGGCAGGAGATGCAATACAGGTTTTACTTAATGAGCCTATTTCTGCGGAAATTGATTTAGCCGCAGGAACACCGGGTCTTTACGCTATAAAAAACCAATACTCTCCTAATACAGGAGAAGGCTTTGCAATTACAGCAGGATTTGCTTCAGCGGGTGTTTCTCCTATAACAGACACTACTTGGACATTTACTTTGGATATAGCGAATTACCCTGACAACGCAAACGTGCCTCAGGTGGATAATTATCTTAGAGGAGCTTATGAGGATTTTGTTAAAGTAACTGCTGTTTCAGAGCCTACGCCCGCTAATCAATATGTTGTTACTACATCAGGTAGGATAAACGACACTTACTTAAGAACAGACAACTTGCCTGCAAATACTCCTGATTTAAAATTTGCATATACAATAAACGATTTAGGTTGGTACAGCTACAAAATTGTAGTAAAACAAACCGAGCAAGAGTACTACAATGTATACCTCCCTGGTATACTAAACGGATATCCCGGGCAATCTGGAGACACCAGCGCTACCCCCCCAACCGGAGGACTAGACAACGGTGAGTTCCCCCGTAACGAACTAAATTTAACTGCCCATACGGTACTGTTTAATGATAACATTAACAAGATACCCAGAGATTTAGCCGAAGTAGGGCCGGATCAAAAGCAATATAGAAGTTCTGTCGTTTTGTACGGAAGAGTTACTAACGTACCTGATCCTAACGGAAGTTTGCTTGATGGTACTTTAGCAAATAATGTTCAGTACTATCCAAGATTGTCAACAAGCGGTAAATTAGCCGTAAGTCATACCTCTACCGCTATAGCAAACGCCAAAGATTTTAACATGGGCTTCAGCGATTTAACATCCGGATATCCCGCAACGGGACAGCCTGGAGGTGGAAGCGTTGTTTTTTATCAGGTAGATACAAATCCTTTAATAGCAAGAATATCTACCACTCAAAAGCCTATTGGAGCAATGGCTAGAAATACTACTGTAACAGAAAGTCCGAGCCAAAATACCCCAGCAGGTTATAATATGACCCCTTTTTTAGCGGTATACGAAACAGCTCCCGTGGAGTCTTTATTGAATATCTACTGGGAAACTACCTCAGAGGGTCTTATAGTTGATTTAAACGCAGATATTGCTTCTACCGCAGGTGGAGCAAACTCTTTTGCTAACATTATATGGGACTTTAAAGAAAGTGATCAAGCCGGTAAATTCGTAACTACTGATTGGTTTTACCCTTTAAACAATCAAGGTGATTTCTTAACAGGTACCACCGCCGAGTTAATATCTCAAAAAAACGGCAACGACGAAATTGTTAGTTATTTTGAGTTGGTAGCTGGCGACGCGAATATACCAGCGGAAGTTGATAAATTTAAAATAAAATTTATAGAGGAAGGCATTGTTTTTGACGAGGGAAGTGCTGATATATCTGTTTTTAGCTTTGTAATACGCATAACCACTAGTGATGATTTTGTAACAGAAATACCAATTATAGGAGAGCCTTTCGGGGTAGGAGCTCTGCAGAACTTAGCTCCAACGCTAGGGACCCCAATTCCAAATGTCACAGCAAGTATTAACGAAAAAGTGCTTTTAAATGAAAGTGTTTGGGCATCGGCTGCAAATGGCTCTTCCTTTACTACTCTTCCTAACTCTCAATTAGGGTTGAGATATACTTTTTCAGGTGGAAGCGACATACCTTCTAATTGGGTAATGAATCCAAATACCGGCAGAATGTCTCAGGCAATACCGGGAGAAGGCACTATTGGAACAGCTGAGGGAGAAACTTTTGAAGGAAACTTGACGGGGACATATAATATAACATTGAAAATTACAGACGCTCAAGGAGTAGACACAAGTAATACTACTAACGTTTTTGAGCCATTAGTTTTTACGCAGCCTCTAACTATAGTGCTTGGTAATCCGCCGCTAAATGATGGAATAGTACCTGCAACATGTGTTGTAACCCAGCCTCAGCCATCTAATCCTGTAACGCTACCTATAGCTAATCTATATCCAAACAATTACCAAATTGCCCCAAGCCCTACTGCATTTTCATATCCAACCACCAACGTTTTTTATGTGGCTGATGAGCCTCTAGGCTATGGTGAACTAGCCCCCGGGTTTACATTTCCTACTTTAGGCTTTAGTGACAGACCCCAGTCCCCTTACGATGTGCCGGTAAGAGTAGGTTTCGCCAATCATACTCAGGGTACAATAGTGCTTACGACTCATATTTACAAGCCTGCTAATGCAGGAACCCCTACAGGCTTTAATTTAAACAACATAGTTTATTCTTACCAAGCGGTAGGCGAGCAAGGCTGGACTGAGCTTATAAGAGACCAGGAATATAACAAAGTAGGTGAATTACTTCCCTCTCCTGAAGACGCTGGATATTACCCTAAGTCATATACAGCCTCTGTTGCTTACGATAATCCATATTTTGGAGAAGGCAATTTCAACCCTTTCTACCCAGAAGCTGGCTCAACTGACGCAATATTTGGCCCATCTAACAACGCAATATGGGTAAAAACCGTTAGAGCCATAAGTTATTCATCTTTAGGTGTTTCTTCCCCAGTACAATGGAAAGTCACAATAAGAGGCTTATCCAATAGTCCCGCTGCTAACGCGGGCCAAAGACCTACCGTAGTTGGATGGGTAACAGTTGATGATTTAAACAATCCATCTTGCGTACCAGTGCAGGGAACAAATATAGTTGACACAAACATGACAGCTAACAACCGTTATAGATACAAGGTTTCTGCACCTAGTTCAAATAGCACCGGGTATGTAGCTGTGGATCCAGGGCAGCAAGACTTGTTTGCCGCGACACCATACGGCGATTATGTAACGGAGTTTTTTGTATCATCAACCGGAGAAGAAGTATACAAGCCTTCGGCTAATGCACCCTATATAAACTTTAGCTTAAATTCTTCTTTTTACAGCCCCTCATCAACGCCTTGGACAAACGTGAGTGGCGCAAATGTGGATATACAATGGGTAGCCGGATTTAGCTCTGTAACGGGAACACGACTACTAAACACTAATGCTAATGCTGGAGTTAGTACAATACAAACCACGCCAAACACTGGAGCAATTAATGTCAACGCTGGTACTTTACGGGTATCTCAATAATAAAAACAAAAAATGGCAGCAATAATAGAATTAAAATACTTTAACACGTTTTGGTTAAAAAAAATTAAAACAATAACCCAGGTTAAAAGCATTGCTATTGCAGAATTTAGTTCAATAAGCGGATCTGTTATCACTGTTACTCCACTACCGGTGCCTCCATTAGGCGTGCCAACTTCTCCTTTAGACGAAACTTCAATGAACGTAGGGCAGGAGGTTAGTATGCTTTATTCTTCAGGGGGAAGCCCTGTAAACTATTCCAGCTATGTTATTGCTAGAGGTTCCGGATCGGTAACTTCTTTTACCGTAGCTGAAGCCCCTCCGGGTACAGTGCCTGTAGGTACAGAAATAAAATTTGGTAAAATAATAAACTTTGATCAGATACCGGCGGCTTACGGATCTGGAAACGTCAGCACAGATTGGTTGCTTGAGGAATCTAGAATTAGAGGGGGATATAATAATGTATCAGTAGATTATGGTGTAAAAGCCTATACGGTAGAAGATGAACCTAAGCAGTCACACAAGTTTAGTTCTTTAATACATTCTGGTATATTTAATTCAAGAACAGGCGTTAACCAAACTAATCAATTCTCTGTAGGAGAAGATATAACTAGAACAATTGATCCAGCTAATGGCTCAATACAAAAGTTATATGCTGAAGACACCAACCTAATTATTTTCCAAGAAAATAAAGTAAGTAAGTCTTTAATTGACAAAGACGCAATATACTCTGCTGAGGGCAATGCTAGCGTTACTAGTCGTAATTTAGTTATAGGACAGAATGTAGCCTATGCGGGAGAATACGGAATAAGTACAGATCCCGAGTCATTTGCTGTAAACGGATATAGAAAATACTTTACAGACAGAGATCAAAATGTTGTTTGTAGATTATCAATGGACGGGATAACCGTTATATCTGCTTACGGTATGACCGACTATTTTAGGGATAAGCTATCAGGTGCGGCTTCTAATATAATAGGGGGCTGGGATGCACACAATAAGCAATACGTTGTTTCATTGGTACAAAAAGATACTACTACAGAACCTAAAATACAAACATTGGCTTTCGACGAAACGTCAAAAGGGTGGACTAGCTTTTTTGACTATGTACCTAATCAAGTATTTAGTTTGAACAACAATTACTTTACGGCCAAAGACGGAAAAATATATCAGCACTATAAACTTGCGCCAAATACACAAGCCAGAGGAGTGTTTTATGGGGATCAAAATAATTCCAACGTAACCTTTGTATTTAATGGGGCACCATCTATGGTTAAAAACTTCCAAACAATAAATTACGAGGGAGACACGGGATGGAGAATGGATAGCTTTAAAACTAACACGGATTTAACCTTACCTATAACAAGTTCGGTTTTTGTTACTACATTGGAACAAATGCAAAACTCGTTATTAATAAACAGGTTTAAGTTAAAAGAAGATAAGTACTATGCTGATTTAGTTAATGGTACACCCTCTCAAAACGGGGAGGTTGTATGGGGTAGCTCATCATCAGGTGTAAAAGGGTTCTTTGGAGAAGTAACAATGTCAATAAATAACAGCGGTGCCGGTAAAAAAGAATTGTTTGCCGTAAGCACAGGATTTGTAAAATCATCTTAACTAAATGCAACTAAAAATAGCTAATACTGAAAAGACTGTGGTGGAAGGCATGGAGGAAATTAAAAATTTCTTAATGGACCCTACTACGGAACAAACAGAACTGCCTTTGAAACATTCTTTTGCTCCAGGGGTATACGCTAGGGAAATGGAAATACCAGCGGGCACTCTTTTAATAGGCAAGATACACAAACATAGACACCACAACTTTCTAATGAAAGGTTCTATCATAGTGTTAACTGAAACAAACGGCGTAGAGCTATTACAGGCTCCTTTAATGATAGTTTCGGAAGAAGGAACACAAAGAATAGGGTATGCAGTAACTGACACTATATGGACCACCATACACGAAAACAAGGACAACTCCGAAGATCTCGATGTAATTGAGCAACGCACCGTTGTTAAGACTAAAACAAAATACCTTGAATACAAAAAAAAATTAATTAAAAACATAACGATATGAGTTGGATAGCAGCAGGAACAGCCGCAGTCTCTGTAGTAGGAGGACTAATCAGTGGCAACAAAGCAAGGGATGCGGAAAAGCAAGCACAAAAAGAAAAGCAGCGTATTCAATTGCAAATGCAACAATTTGAAAATAACAGGCAAGCGGTTATTAATCCTTATTCGGATGTAACGTCCAACGCAGGTATGATTGAAGAAATGAGGGATAGCCTGACTAACCCGTTCGCTACCCTAGGAGTGGCCACAGGTGCTGCGGAGATCCAGATGGAGCAAACAGATATCGCATTAGCAAATACATTAGACACATTGCAAGCAACGGGAGCGAGTGCCGGAGGAGCTACAGCATTAGCTCAAGCCGCTAAGCAAAGCAAGAAAGAAGTTTCAGCTAACATAGAACAACAAGAAGCCGCTAACGAAAAGCTAAGAGCTCAAGGGGAACAAGCACTGCAAGCCAAAGAAATGCAACTTACGCAAATGGAAATGAGTGAAGAAGCTAGAATACAACAAGCTGAAGCTGCAGGAAAGCAATTTATGTTTGGGGCTCAAGAAGCAAGAGATATGGCTACACTTGATAGAATGTCAGGGCAAGAGTCTCAAGCTAGACAGGATATAGCCAACGCAAACGCAGCAAGCGCAGCCGCTACAGCGGGGGTCATGAGCAGTATCACAAGCGTCGCAGCCGCTGGACTTAGTGGAGGAGCCACTGACAAAGGAGGAGCATGGAACCCCAATTAAAAAATAAAATATGAGTTATAGAGATCCAAAAATAATAGACGATAAGTCAGGACTAATAATCCCCAATGCAATTGCAAACATGGGTGCGCAGATATCCAAAGGGTGGAGTGCTAACCTAGCAGCTACGAGGAAAAAAAATGACATAGAAAAGCAAAAGTTAATTAATGGGGGTATTGCGATTGATAAAGCGTATGCAAAAAGAACAGACGATTCCTACAAACTTCAAGTAAAAGGGGGAGAGGCTTTTCAAGAAAGTGTAAGAAAGGCTCAGGCGCATTTTGCCCAAATAGAAGCAGATACTGCAAAGGAATTGCTAAAGCCTCAAACACCAGAAAGAAAGGCGGAATTATTAAAGGAGCAAGCTAATGCCGTAAAGCAGATGAATAATATAAACGTTGCAGCTCCAAAAATTCCCCAGATGGGGCAAGAAGGCCAGCGGTTAATGAAAGACGGTAGCACAATAATAGGTTACACAGAGTCCTGGGCGACCCTGCCTTCTCAAAGCGGGGTTGCTGAGAGCCCTAATACCCAAGGAGTAATGAGCTCATACAATAATGCCCCGGATACGACGCTTCTTATGTCTGTAGGCGACGACGGAAACGTAAGCATAGACTCTACTTATAACAATGGCGGAAAGCAAAACGCGTATAGTGTAAGCATGGATACATTTATTTCGGACGATTTCCGTGCTAGTAATCCCATAACCCAAACGGTAAAACAGGGTACTGCTCAAGCAGGATCCCAGCTAATGAAAGGCAATGCGGTGGATCCCAAGTATACACAAAACATGCAAATAGTTACAGACAAAGTAAAAGTAATGAACGAAGACGGCAGTTGGACAGGGGATTATACTGCTACAAAAAAGCAGACGATCACACCTGATGCTAGAGCGCTGGTGGACAGTTCGGTTGCAGAAATTGCGGCTAGTGTTGGCGGTATGTTTGGAGATAGTAATTATCTTGATATGATGAAAAATCAGCTAAGCGTAGACAATGATACTGCAAACATTTTTAGAGAGGGCGACCCTGCAAACGACCCTAAGGCTACAGAAGAAAAAAAATTAGCGTATAAAAATGCGGCGGGAATAGTTAACCTAGCTATTAATCAAGCTGCAGCTGGAGCTTTCGGAATGTCAGTGCAAGATATGTCTATAGAAGGAGAGACTCCTCAGTACAGGTTTACAATAGATGGTAAATCATCGGTAGAATATGCTCCGGACAAAAAGGTTTCAGTTCAAAAATCAGAGCAGCTTTACAATGTATACAAAAAAGACTTTGATACAGCCGTAGCCGCAGGAGGTGATTTAAGTAGTGTAGCTAAAAGTTTATTTAACATAGACAAAGGCCTTAGAATCAGACACAAAACCGGATATGTAGAAGCTTACAGTGCAACTATAGAAAACGGGGTAGTAAGCATTACCGCTACAGGTAACCCTAAAAGAGAATCCACTACCTCGCCTGATACAGACAAAAGAACTTACGATTTAAAAATACCTGAGCAACGCTATAATTTCATTAGATTAGTAAATCCAATGAAAGAACTGCAAGCTAGAGAAATGTCACAGCAATTAGCTACACTAGTAAATTAGTAATAAAAGAATTAAATAAAGATATATGTTTAGATACCAAATAAACGGAGAAACTGTAGTTTTTAAAAATGAAATTGAAAGAGACGCCGGCTTAGCAAAAGCAGATGAAATGGGCTATTTTGTGCAAATGATGGCTCCTGAAGAGGCCGCTCCTGAAAGCGCGTTTAGCGAAGTAATCCAAGGCAATGTACCAGAAGAGTTACAAGAAGATTTTACAACAGACCCTGCAAAGAGTGCGGATGCAGCGTCGGAAAATGCAGCACCAGACAATACGGATTCGCAGCAGGAAAGTACTTTTTCGGATTCTCCATCTTCAGATAAGAATACTACAGGTAAAACCGTTAAGATAGGTAAACAATCATACCCTGCTATAGATATTATTGACAAAATACGTAGCGGGGAGTTTAAGATATCAGGAGATATCAGCTCCGAGTTGTACGAATGGAGCAATGGTAAAAACCAGGGGATAAAAGAGGGGGTGACAGATGAGACCTTATTAAATGCATATATTGCTAAATTTCCAAACGCGCAGTTAGTTGATGACTTTAGCGAAGGCTCTTTGAAAGAAGTTATATTGTCTGATTCTGTTGTTGAAGGACAAGAGGGCGAAAGCTTATTTCCGGATCCGGAAGCACTTGCTAATGATTTAAGGGGTACTGACTTTGATGAGCAGAAAGAAATGTATGATTACATGGCCTCACTAGATCCTAACGTTTCAGTTAGCTATGATGCAATAGGTATTCAAAAGGATAACAAAGGAGACGTTGCTAAATACAAAAGCAAGAACGTGTTTTTAAATTACATTGATCCTGAAACAGGGGAAAAATCTACAACCAAAATAAACGAAAACCTTACTCCAGAACAAAAGGCTAGCAAGTTAATCGACTTTGGTAACAAATACATTAGCTACAGAGCAGCCGCAAAGCTAACCAGTAACGCAGGCATCGTATCTAACCTTAGTAAGCCGGGAGGTCCTTTGTATGTTAAGCCGGCTACTATAGAAGCTATGTTTCCCAAGCAGCAAACAATGTTTGATTCCTACTTGAAAACCACCGTAAAAGAAGGTTATCAGGGAACAAGAGTAGATGAGGTAAGGGTCTTTCCTTACAAGGAAGAATTAGCGGCTGCTAGAGAATCTATTTTAGCAGAAAATCCAAATAAAACACCCGAAGAGCTTGACACGGAATCTAGAATACAGGTGCTTGCTAATTTAAAAGCTGCAAAGAAAACAGAGATAATTAAAAAAAGAACAGAAAACCTTATTTCAGACGATACGTCTAAGCAAGGGGCAGTTATTTTTAGTAAATTTTCTAAAAGTTCAAAAATATCAAAAGAATCTAAAGTAAATAGCGTAGCTTTTGATGCCAACTTAACCATCGCGAATACCACTGTATCTGCTTTAGATACTATAAATCAGTATTTAAACGGAGAAAAGCTAAGTCAGACGGATGTAATGCTTTCCGATGGAGACATAATAAAGCTAGGCGTGCCTGACGGCAGCCCTATGATGGTTTCTAAAGCTGGAGTGCAGATTACCACAAACCAATTATTAAAAGTACAAAAAGAGCACGCTGCTCTAACCTCTGCATCTACAGAATTACAAAAACTGTACTCAAGCGGCACAAAATTAAACGAGGAATATAAAGAATTGCAGCCATCACTTGCAGCAATTAAGTTAGATTATAACTTAGCTGAAAAGTACGCTACCTCTTTTGGCTTAGGTGTATCAGACATTGGAGCAGGCCTTTTATACGCAACTTACACGCTAGCAAAGTATACGTCGCCTTTAGGTTTGATATCAACCCCAGGCTCTGCACTAGACAACGCGGTAAGCGAGTTAGCCGTAAAATATAAAAGATCCACAGATGAAGTAAGAGGCAGCTTTGTTAGTGACGTTTCGGTTGAGGACGCGTTTAGTAATGGAACCAGCTTTGGAAAGTTTGTAGCCCAGGAAGTAATGGCTCAAGGGCCAGTGTTGTTAGCAATGGCAGCCTCTGGTGGAACGGCCGCGCCTTTTGTTGTTGGAGCATGGACAGCAGGGGGAGAAGGAATTGACATAACTTACCAAGATAGTCTCAGCGGAAAGAAAACTGGGGAGCTGGAAAAAGTGTTTAGTATGATGGGCATTGGTCTAGCTAACGGGGTGTTTACCTCGTTAACAACAAATCCTATATTACAAAGGGGTATAAAAGCATATAGAGCCAATGGCCTAGGTAAAGAATATTTATTAGGAACAAGAGATTACATAAGCCAAAATTGGAAAAGAGCCATTGTTGGAGACAATGTACTTGAAGTATCCGGGGAAGTTGCAACTAACATAGTCGAGAACGCCATACACGGGGAGCCAATATTTGCAAACGTAGATCACGTAATACTTAGTAGCGTTGGGTTTAGTTTTATGTCTTCGACCGTTCCGTTTATACGCGGGGCCGCGTTTAGGTATTATAATAATACCCCTGCCCAAAAGCAGATGGACGGCAGAATTAGAGAGATAATAGCGTTAGAAAAAAATATAGCTGCGTACGGCCAGGCGGTTGATAAATACGGCACAGGAACCGTTGGCCCTGAATCCGGGGCTATTCCTGAAATGAGAGCCAGAATTAAAGTGTTGCAAGAGCAAAACGATATAGCTATTAAAGTGCTACAAAAGAATGTAGGCTCTAAAATAGACAAGCAAGGAGCCATAGGCTTTCAGGCCGTAATGAATAACTTAAATAGCTTTAAGAAAAGAGCCTCTGTTGTGGTAAATGACAAAACAATAACGCCTGCCAACAAAGCTAAATTGCTTGGTGAGTTGGAAGTTGAGTTTGATCTTTATCACAAAGTTAGATCGCACTTTTTAGACGAGGCTACTTTTGGTGAAAATTTCTATTTACTAGAGGCAACAGACAACGCTACGTATGAAAGACTTATTAAAGAGGCTAAGGTAATAACAAAAAAATCAGAAAGCGGAAACAAAGCCGTTATAGAGAAAGCTATAGAGCTTCACAACAGAGAGCGTATTGCAGAAAACAATGCTGCAGCAAAAAAGGTAGATAAAAACTTTCAGTCTTTTGAAACCGTGGACGACGCAATGATGTATCTTCTTACTGAGTTAGGGGATAAAATAACCCCTGAAGTAGCAGCGGACGTTGAGCAAAACATTATGAACGGCGGAGCCGGGGTAGCTATACCGCTAATAAACGGGAAAGTAATACCTATAGCTATAGTAGAAAGCCAATTAACCGAAGGTAAGACAGCGGTAAGTACACATGAAGTAGGACATCCAATTGTTTCTAAGATATTTAAAAATAATCCCGATCAAATGATCGAGTTTGCAAATAACATAGATGCATGGCTAAAAGAAAATAATCCTGCATTAGCTAGTAAAATGAGGCTTAATCTTCAGGGCTACGATAGCAGACCTGCTCAGGAAAAAGCGGAAGAAACTTTAATGAACTTCTTCGAAATGGTTGCGGAAAACAAGATAGACTTGAATTCCGAAGCAAACACCTCTTTTGCGGGAGTATTAGCTTACAACCTACAGGAGATTGCAGGAGGAAGTTATAATTTTAATTTTAAAGGACCTGAAGAATTTGCAGCATTTGCCGCGGCTATAGGCACTAAAATAAAGAATGGAGACCTTAGTTTTAAAGAGGTGTCAATGTTGTCCACTAAAATTAAGCCTCCTACTAAGGCAACTCCTACTAAAAAGGTAGAGCCCGCTGTTAAGCGTTCTAGCCCTCTTCAGACAAAATTTGACGAAGCAGAAGAAGCCTTAGATGACGCGGAAGACATGTTCAATCTAGATCCGGACAATCCGACACTTCAAAAAGCTGTCGAGGACGCGCAGAAAACCTATGATCTAGCGGAAGCCGCTTTAGACGCAGGGGTAGACGCCACACCAGAAGCAACCGCTGCAACAGACGAACCTGTTAAAAAAGAAAAAATAGTTAGGCCTAAGGCTGACAAAAGCAAAAGAAAATACTCTTTAGACACGGAAGTAAAGAAAGAAATAGAGCCTAAAATAGCCGAAGTACAAGCTATTAATAA
>Ga0206129_10004452_pt1 | contig 15424 bp, 17 predicted proteins | sample Helgoland_Spring_8_FD_148616 | JGI IMG/M metagenome (GOLD analysis project Ga0206129, IMG submission 148616) | Pelagic subsurface seawater microbial communities from Kabeltonne, Helgoland, North Sea - Helgoland_Spring_Bloom_20160502_2 | ecosystem: Environmental > Aquatic > Marine > Epipelagic ...
TGCTGTCTATCAGTTAAGAAAGAATAATGTTCCGATTAAGAGAATTGCAAAAGACTTACAGATAGGTGTTGGGACTGTTTATAAGATATTAGATAAAGTTGCATGACCAAAGAAGAGAGAGAAATCATCGATGAGTTAGTACGCCTCTTCATGGAAGACGATGACTTTGATATTTATATGAGAGAACATAAAGAGATGGTAATATTAAAAGAATGACAGAATATCCAACCATTGATGGGAACATAATAAAAAAGATCATTAATGATGTAGTAGATGATCTAGATTTCAGAAAAAAACATTTAGTTCACCTTAATCTATCATCCATGTTTGATGAAGATTTCTTATTTTTTGATTCAAAAAAATTAATAAAAAAAGATGCACCAAACCACTTAACAAATAACATACAAAAAAAATATGATTTTATTTTTTGTGACTTGCCTTTTGAGGGAAGATTAGATGGTAGTAAATACGTAAACATCTCTAGAATGCTTAATGATGGTGGGATATCATCATTTTTAATGCCTAGTTTTCTGCATGTTTTTAAAACACAACAAGGACGAGCATTTAATGCCATTCTAAGAGACTGTGGTTTTAAGATTTTAGCAGTTATCAAGTTACCTAATAGTTACATGAGACCTCTCAGCGGCATTCAATCTACACTTGTTTTTATTTGTAATGAAAATGAAATAGAAGAAACGTTTTTTGCTGATATTACAGATAAAAAAATGATTGATTTTCAATCTAAATTAATAAGTTTGGGCATTCATGCTTTATATGACTTAAACCTTAGAAATGAGATGCATATTAATCAATCATTAGATGACATTGTTGTAGAAGAAAGAGATAAGAATTTATTTGATGGAATTGAAGAAAAGTTATTTGAATTTGATGGATTTGAGCATTGGGAGACTAAGCATGAATTCATGAAGATGGAGTCTGAATATCTAGATTATAAATTCTTAAAACTAAAAGATATCGCTACTATTAATACAACAAGAGATGTTTTTGAAAACATTGATAATGCTTTTTATATACCTGCCATTGGATTAACTGATATTAAAGAAAAAATGCCAGAAAAAGAAGCAAAGAAAAAACCACAAAATTTTTTTCAAGTTGTCGTAAATGATCAAAGGGTTAAGAAAAAATATTTAGTAAATTATTTTAATAGCAAACATGGTCAAAAAAGTATTGAATTAGAATTTTCAAAGTATGCGGGAGCAGTCATAGGCAGATTGAGGAAGTCAGATATAGAAAACATACTTGTACCTCTGCCAAATTTGGGAATTCAAGATGAAATAATTGAAAACATCACTAAATTGCATAAAGTAAAAGAGTTGCTTGCAACAATTGAGAGCAGTCTATCTTTCAAACCGATATCATCATCAGAACAACTAAGCAAACTTAACAAAATATACGAATCATCAATGGAATTGAGTGAGGCAGAAGAAATATTTCATGAAATAAGAAAAGGCGAGTCATTAATAAGAGAGTTTAAACAGACGTTTGCATTAGACATAAAAAGTAAAAAAAGAGAAGAGTACATTGTCTTTGAGTGTGTCAAAACTGTTGCAGGTTTTCTGAATGCAAAAGGAGGCACTTTATATATTGGAGTTGCTGATAATTCAGATATAACTGGAATAGACATTGAAATTGGTTCTAAAAAGTTATTTAAAAGTCTAGATAATTATCTACTGAGAATTAAAGATACTTTCAAAAATAGACTAGGTGTTGCCAGTCTTAAAAATATAGAATTCATTCCAGTTATAATAAAAGGTAAACAGATTTTGGTTATTGGTTGCAGTGAGTCAGAGCATCAAGTATATATTGATGGGAAAGATACCTATCTTAGATGCGGTCCATCCACTGAAAAACTTGAAGGTCCAGAGTTGGTTAAGTTTTCACAAAAATATAATAAAAGTTTATAAAATCTTAGATAAGGTTGCTTAAGATTGCTCTGTGTCTCAATAAGACATTTTAAAGGAGTTATGGCAGAATGTTTTTTGTTAACCTCATTTCGTAAATTGTGAAAGATAAACTAAAAAAACTATTTGAAAATTATTTTGGTTTAATTTTTAGAATTGGTTTAGTAATAGTTACATTGAATATTTGGGAAAGTCTTGGTCGGGTTAGAACTTTTTGTGTTAGAAGTTATTACGGCGAACCTTCTGCATCACAAATTGCATGCAGAACAACATATGATGAAGAGGTAATATTTAGAAGTTTTTTTAGTGACACTTTCCCTCTAATTTTTTTTCTTGGAGCAGTCTTTATTCTCCTTTGGTTTAGAAATAAAAAATGAAAAAAAATAAACATCCAAATCACTACTCTGAACTATTCAACCACTGTGGAGAAATTTTAAACAGTGATTAGTATCAAAAAAATTTTCCAAAAACAAAACAGCAAACAAAAACTCGAAGCATTAGAGAAAGAAAATTCCTATTATCAAAAAGTTGCTGAAGACTTAAACATGGGTGAGAGAGATGACGGCATGTGGTCAAAAGCATTCTCTAGATCCAAGGGAGACCTCAAAGAAACAGAGTCAATTTATATAAAATTAATGGTTGAGAAGATCGTTATTGAGGAACAATTAAAAGAAACAGAAAAAGAAGAGCGAAAAAAAGAAGAAGAAAAACTTGAAAAAGAAAGAGAAGAAAAAGAAAGATTGGAAGAAGAGGACAGACTTCAAGAAGAAAGAGAAAGGGTTGCAAACGAAAGATTGGAAGAAGAGGATAGACTTAGAGAAGAAAGAAAAAAAAATAAACAACCTTTTTTGCGAGAAGAAGAACTTTTCACAGCAGTAATAATATCTTCAATTATTTTTCTTTTTGAGGTTAATGCGATCCTAGAAATCCCCACTCCCTTGTTTTATATCAACTTTGAAAATGTAGTAATTTGGGACTCATTCTTCTTTATGTACATATTTGTTGTAACAATAATTTTTGTTCGCATAATTCGCTTATTTAGATCATTATGAAAAGAATAATTTATTATATTTGTTTCTTGGCAGTTATTTTTCACGCGTGGAATCCAGGTTCTTTGATATCTACTCAAGAAATCCCTAAAGAATTTGTTGGAATAAAAACAGATTTTCAGAAAATTATGGAGATGCATACAACTCTTTCGCCCCCTCCTGATCCAAAAAAAATAATTAATGCAGATGGTTCTTCATCAAGAATTGGAGCAATTGTATACTGGGAAGATGAAAACGGTGATCTAAAGGGGACATACCGGGAAGATGAAAACGGTGATCTAAAGAGGTGTCAGTATTTAAGTAATATAGAGCATGTTTCCTTAGATATAAATCAAGATAGTCAAAAAGATTTAATTATAAAAGCAGATATTGAATCTGATTGTTTCCGCTATGGATCTGATTCAGTGCTTGTAGTTTTTATGAATGATGTGTCGCAAAACTCTAATCTAAAATTCAAAGGTATAAAATTCATATGTAAACGTTCATATGTAGGTTGCCCAAACCAGGGCATTATAAAAAAAGGAAGGACATTAGTACTTCATGATCATATATACCGCCCCACCACAACCGATCGTGACTTTTTCCATAGACCCCAAAGAATCTCTATTAGAAGTCTCACGAAAGATTCTTTTTACGACATCATATTTTTTGATGAAAATGAATGACAAAAAATCAAATCACTGTTCAAATCTAATCTGTCACAGTGGAATAGTTTTACTCTCAAATAAAAAGGTGATTAGAACCAACCACCCTCCTTACAAGAACACTGTTTTATTGCGTTCCGAGTGTAGTCATTTCGTAGTCTTTGATTACATTATTTAATCCAGTCCTCACTGCATCCACTTTAGAAAATATTCCTTTCTGTTGGCAATAAGACTCATTTTTAATCATCTCGTTTAATTTATTCTCCTGGTATCTACCTAGACGAACGTTAATTGGTGTATCTGAATATCTTTTCATTGTTTTATTGGTCTCCTAAACATATAAATAGTAGTGAAGAATAAATTTATTTAATTGATCTCATTATTTTTCTTTCAGCATCAGATAATCCATCAGTTTCTTTCTTGGAACTGGTGGTTTTCTTTTTATTAGACTTAGTAAATGCATTAAATGATTTCATTGCAGAAATAATATGGTCGGACGATATAAAAAACAGGCAATGAAGCACTTAGAGAGTGTCTCAGGAGGAAATTTCTAAAACCTCTTAGTATATTTAAAGGTTAGTTGGTCATATAGAGAGTTTTAATATATCTGAGTTATGCCTTAACCAATCTCTATAATTTTTCCAATTAGGAGTAATTTTTTCGACAATTCTCCAATATTTTGGAGAATGATTGTGTTCCAATAAATGACAGAGTTCATGAACTACAACATAATCAACAATATAGTGAGGAGCGAGAATAATCCTCCAGTTATAGTCTATGACTCCGTTGCTTGAACAAGAACCCCATCGAGATTTATAATTTTTTATTGAAACAGATGTAGGTGATGCTCCCACAAGTTCTGATAATCTATCTGTTTTCTCTTTTAAATACTTTTCTGCATGAGATTGATACCAACCCATCAAGAGGTGTTTCACTTGTTTATTGGCATCTTCCCCTGTCTTAGGAATAGTTATAAGAAAATATCCATTCTTCATTTTTATTGATAAATCATCGCCTACTTCAACCTTGAGGCAGTAATTCTTTCCAAGATAAGGAAATATTTCTCCATCAACATACTTCTTAGGCATCACAGAAGGTCTTTGAGAATATTCTTTAAGTTTTGTTTTAATCCAAGGTATTCGTCTTTTGATTAGACTATTAATACGTTCATCAGATAATGACCTTGGAACTCTGACCTTTACAAGTTCACCCTCCAGTTGAATAGAGACAGACTTCTTACGGTCTGTTTTTATCACATCAATTTGAAAGTCAAATTTGTTCACTGCTTAAACTTTACCTTCGCAAGTTCTAAAAATCTTTCAGTTACAGATTTTACAAGAGATTCATCAAAATTCTCGATCACGACGCGCTTGATATCTTTTTTGACTCTTTTCTGCTCATCCCATTTACTAAAGAAATCTACAATTTGGGTTGCTTCATCTAGTAACTGAACAAGCGATCTTACAACTTCTTTTGCTTTTTCAATTTTTGCTATATCGATATTCTGATCTTCACCTAGTTCTGCTATTAGAATGTTATAAAAAGATAATTCTGTTTGGGTAAGACCTAACGTATCTGCTTCTTTTTTATGATCATCTTCTATATTGTCTCTTAGATCTAAAAGAAGTTGGACCATCTCATCCCATCTTTCTTCGTGCTTTTGAATAATTTCTTCAAGTCGCTCTGATAGTTTTTTGTAGTACTCTGGATCTTCATCAATATTGATATTGATATGATGTTTTATTGCATTCCCAACTTCTGATGCTTTAGATTGTGAAGTTTTATGATCATTTAATTTTTCTTTGTAGTCAGGATCCAATAAATCTATCGGTGGTATTTTAGGATCTACTCCCGTTGCATAAATATGTTGTTCTATGAGATCCTTAACCTTTTCCCCCACTCCATTTATATCTAACTGCTCATCTCTGTAAAGATTTCTTGCCCCTATTGCTATCTTTCCTAATTTTTTTAAGTCACCCAAGAACTTTGTTGCTGAGGGGTCTGGGAGGATGATGTCTAGTTGACGAGAGAAGGTGTTGAAGTCTGTTTGAAAACTTTGACGTTTAATATCATCCTGAAGTGCATGAATAGATGCATCAAGATCGTTTAAATCCACTTCTTTAAAATGTTTAAGAACTCGGGTATGTGCATTTTTCAGTCTAGGTAATTCTTCTTTGAGTTCAATTAATGCCCCTTGAACATCTTCAGTAGAAAACATATCTAATGCTTCGGTTAAATATTCAGATAGACCAAAGTAATCAACGATATACCCTCTAAATTTATTATTTTTAGTTCTATTAACTCGTGCGATTGCTTGTAACAAAGTATGGTCTGTTATTTTTTTATCAAGGTACATCACCTGCGCAATTGGAGCATCAAATCCAGTTAAAAGCATATCTTTAACAATTAGTATGCTTAAGTTTGATTGTCCTTTTCCTGAACCCAAAGGTTTTTTGAAATCTTCAATTTGTTGTTTTTGTTTAACATCATCTGTGTGTTCCCAGAATTTTTGTTCATCATTATGATCGCCTGAGATAATCACTGCAGACTGGGGTCCTTCTAGTTTGTCTAATTGCTCTTTATACATGATTGCAGCATTTCTAGATGAGGTTACGAGCATTGCTTTGAAACCATTGGGTTGGATATGTTCTCGATAATGTTTAAGGATATCGATAGAAACTCTATGAATTCTTTTGGGTGCCTCAAGCACTGCTCTATTGGTTCCATATTTTCTTTTTATTTCCGCCTGGTCTTCTTTGGTTCTGTCTGCAAAATATTCATCAAATAAACTATCTAGAGAGTCCCCAATGACTCGTAATGCTGCTTCTCTTCCTTCGTATAAAATTTGAATTGTTGCACCATCTTTTACTGCTTCTTCAATTGTGTATGTATCGATATAAGAACCAAATGTATTGGTAGTTTTTTGTGATTTGATTAAAGGTGTTCCAGTGAATGCGATCCGAGGTGCATTGGGAAGTGCGGTATTAATTGCTGCTCCTAATGTTCCGTATTGTGTTCGATGTGCTTCATCTGCGAGAACAATAATTTTTTCTGATTCATTTAAAACTGGGAATTCAAACTCCTTTGCATTTTCTTGAAACTTTTGAACCATTGCAGTAACGATTCCAGAAGAATCTGATTCCAATAACTCTTTAAGAGATTTAACTGAGTCTGCATGATGCACTGTCTCATTTTGAGCATTTGTAAAAGTACCAGTTAACTGATTATCGAGTTGTTTTCTGTCGGTTAAAAAAACTAGTTTGTAATCACGCAGTTCTGGGTCTCTTCTCATTTTTACCGTCAAGAAAACCATTGTTAAGGATTTGCCTGAACCTTGGGTATGCCAAATAACCCCTGATTTTTCTTTGGTCGTACTTCCTGTTTTCAGTCTTTCTATTGTTTTATGAACTGCACGGAATTGTTGGTATCTTGGAATCTTCTTAATGATGCGTCCGCCTTCTGGTTCAAAAATTGTAAAATTCTGCATGACGTCTAGAAAGTTTATTTTACTAAAAAGACCAGCAATCATAATTTCCTGACTTGAAGGTGACTCACCTAATTCTTCAAGTTTAAGAGGGTATGGGTCTTTCCATTCTAGATAGTGTTCCATTCCTGCGGTGATGGTTCCCACTCTTGCTTTGTCCCTATGAGTGGAGACCATCATCAAATTGTAGTGAAAGAGTTTCTCTGCACCCTCATCATTCTCAGGGGTTCTACGGTTTGCATACCGCAGAAGTTGGTCAATCCCTGCTTCCATAGGATTGGTGATGTAGGGTGATTTGCACTCAATAACCGCAAGAGGTAGTCCATTCACGAAACAGAGAATATCGGGAATGATGTTCTGATTAACCCCTGATACTTTGAACTGATTAGTGCAAAGGAACTCATTGTTTTCTGGATTCTCAAAATCAATTAGATGAACAGTCTGACTCTTGTTCCCTTTACCCAAGTCCTGCATCACAGAAACTGACTGATTGATTTGTGTCCATATGCCTTGGTTTGCTTCAATAAGGTTTGGATACAGAGTCTTGGTTAAGTCACGAATAACCTTGCGAAGGTTTTCATCATTAATCCAAGGGTTGATGCGTCTAAGACTTGTCGTCAGTCGCTTCTCAAGAACCACATCCTTCAAAGAACTACGCTCATCGGATTCATCAGGCGAGAGTTTTGCACCCTCAACATATGACCATCCCAAAGACTGGAGTTGTTCCAGTGCAGGGAGTTCTACCTTGTCGAGTTCGTCAGATGCCATTAGTTCACCGTCACTCGGACTTTACCTGTTAGGAGGTCTTGCATGAGGGACTTCTTGAGGGATTGGGTTTGGGAGAGTTTTTTTTGAATATACTCAATCTTCTTATCTACAGAGGTAATAATAGAAGCAATTTTTTGCTGCTCTTCTATTGAAGATGGTACTAATAATTTTAGTTTGACGAGATTTTTTTGTTGTATGCCTGTTGCAGTAGTTCCAGTTGAGTGTTTAACCAGCGTATTTTGAAAGTATTGACTCGCTAATGTGTGATGTATATATGATGGCAATATTAATTTATTAACTCGAAATAAAATTACTCTTTGACTCAAGATATATCTATTATTATCCGGAACCAAACATACATTTCCAAGAGGTGCTTCCATTGTAAACAAGACATCATCTTTACGAGAATCTCCCTTGGTCATCCATTTTTCATATAATTCATTAGATGCTAAATAGCATTCCTTTTCAAAATCCACTCGCCCCATCTTTACATTATTTGCAGATAGTGCTTTTATTTTTCCTCCTCCCCAATCTAATCCAAGTTTCTTTGGAGTTCTCCCACGAAAATCTATTAACTTATCAATCAATTTTCCAAGAGAAACTTCTTTCCAACTCTTCGGAATCCGCCCCAACTCACTGTCCTTGAACTCTGTGTTACCGATGCCTTTGGTCAACAACTCGTTCATGGTTGCATTCTTGAGGTCTTGGAGTTTGTTGATTTGTTTCTGAGTGTTCTCAATCACCTCATCCACAGAGGTGAGGATGGATGCGATTTTCTTTTGTTCGGGGAGGGGTGGAATTGGCAATCTAAATTTTTTCATCGTCCCCAAACTCAATGCTGGTTGTGCCGTTGAGGATGCTGCATCAACAATACGTGTTTTTCCCTCAGGAGAAGTCATGTAATGATGGACATAATTTGTAACTGCTTTCGACTCGTCTATATCAATCTTGAGTAGATTTGCAGGTATGATTGCAAAGTCGAAGTTATTGAGGTTGTCCACGATTGCCGAGTATCCAACGCTCCCAATCTTTACCATCAATATATCTCCCACCCGAACAGAACTTCGTGATAGTTCTTTTGCCTTGTCCTTAGTTATATATCGAACATCCGACCACATAAATCGGTCATTGGTCACATTCTTTCCTTGTAATACGGGTACGCCAGTTTCAACATAGTCGGAAGTTTTTAAGTTAGAACCAAAGGGACCATCTACAATAGAACCTTTGTAATCTTTGACTAGGGTTTGAATTTCAGAGTAATGCCACCCCTCAGGAACAACACTACTCATAACCGAGTTCCTTTAGATAACTCCACATCACCTTTTCAGATTCTTTCACCTGTGTATCTATTTTATGCAATGACACGTGATACTTGTCCCACCATCTCTCTATCTGAGTAATTACTGATTCGTCAACATCACAAAGGTGGTCTCTTATCTGATCCTTAGTCTCAATCTCAGGTTTGAAGTCATAATACTCGTTGTCTCTTCGTATAAACACTGAGGACACATCTGCGCCTTTTAAGATCCATTGAATATATTCATCCTCGACCTCTGAGATTGGAATGCCGCCATTCAGAACTGCCTTAGTATCAAAAAGTTCAGGAGGCGGTGAGGTATCTGCATATCTCCGAATATTGAGGTTGTAATCGTTCTCTTGAATCTCATCCATCGATACAACTTTGGCATATCCCTTTTTGTATGGTTTCCTCGCAGGTATTGTAACGTCTTGATAAGCATCATAGACATCAATGATCTTCTGGATATCCTCATCTCGGAGTTTGTTTTGGTTCTTACCTTCTTGATACTCCAATTCACCATTGATAAACAAAACCTTGCCTTTACGGTCAGTAGGTTTCTTCTTGTTGATTATCAGGAGTGCTGCGGGAATGCCTGTGCCATAGAATAATGCGGGGGGAAGACCAATCACTGCTTCTAATAAATCATCTTCAAGAATGCCCTTGCGAATTGCTTTCTCGCTTGCTCCCCTGAACAAAACACCATGAGGAACAACTACGCCCATCTTGCCCTCTGCATTGAGAGACGCAATCATGTGCTGAACGAAGGCAAGGTCACCTGAGTCCTTAGGAGGTGTGCCATAAGGATAACGACCATAGGGATCACTATCTGCAATTTTTTTACCCCACTTCTTCAGTGAGAACGGAGGATTCGCAATCACTCGGTCAAAGGACATCAACTCACCACCACGGGTGTGTTGAGGATCTCCTAAAGTGTCACCTTTACAAATGTCTGCATTGAAAACACCATGCAGGAACATATTCATCTTAGAGATTGCCCATGTATTTTGATTCATCTCCTGACCATACAGAGACAAGTTCTGAGCGTTCTCACCTTTAGAAATAAGGTAGTTACGGGTCTGTATTAACATACCACCCGATCCTGAAGTTGGATCGTATATTTTCATACCTGCTGAAGGTTTTAATAAAGATACTAATAACCAAACTACCTGACTGGGAGTATAAAATTCTCCACCCTTTTTCCCTGCTGAATCTGCAAATTGTTTAATAAGATATTCATAGGCATCGCCCAGTAAATCCGCTGATTCAAAATCTTCATCTCTAAGTCTATGTTTTGAGAAGTGGAGCAATAGATCTTGAAGTTTGTTGTCACTTAATTTTTTCTTAATATTAAAATCAATTGATACTAAAACACCTTCTAGAGATGGATTATGTTCCTCAATTGCTTCGGTTGCATTGTTGAGTTCTTTACCAATATCATGTTTTAAATCTTTTAAATTTGACCATCTTGCTTTTTCTGGAATATAAAAGGTTTTATCGTATTCATCTTCTTGAGTTGCAAGACGTTCTGAATCTTTCTGTGATTTACCCTTAGATAGATAGTATTTAATTATTTCTTCTTGGGATTCATCAAAGGCGTCAGATAACCTTTTTAAGAACAGCATTCCAAATATATATTCCTTGAATTCAGAGGCATCCATATTTCCTCTCAGAATATCTGAAGTCTCCCAGAGGAATGATTCTACCTCTGGTAATGTTAATTTATTCATATGTTAAGTATGCCATGGACTTATTATTTTCAATAGTCGTTAGAGCGTGTAAGGTTTGTATTTTTAAGGTCTTTGCGACATGCATTCCTGTATTAAAATAACAAGATGAGTCACACATAAAGTATTGATTTTAAAGGGTTAAATGGTGGGTCTGGGTGGACTCGAACCACCGACCTCACCCTTATCAGTCATTAACTCGATGACCATAAAACCTTTAAAATAAGGGTTTTATATAGATAGTGTGTTAAATTATGTGTTAAATAAATGATTTTCTGGATGTGAAAAAACATACAACTATTTCAAAAAACCCTCTAGTCAGATTGGCATCTCCATGAGATATTGAATATGTAGTGTTAAAAATTACAAAACACTAAATAAGAGTATGAGAATTAAGAACGAGTATCAGAACTTCTTCAAAAGAGAATGTTTCACACATCACATAACACTTCCACCTTCCACATTAAACGAGAAGAGTGTGCTTAGTGCTATGAGAAAAATAGAGTTCAAGTTGAATAAGACCTTTCTAAAAAGTTCCTTTCCGTCCTATAAGGAAACAGATAGATTTCGTTTTTTTATCTTCCCTGAAGACAAAGAAGTATGCCTACAGCATTTCCATGTTCTGCTTTATTCTCCTCGTGGTAGAGACAAAGAGTTCAACACTCACGAGTGCATTGCGTGTAAGTTCAGAGACAAACCTCACTGGGAAACTTGTGAGCATTGCACTGCAAGAAAACTCTACGAATTGCTTGAGGCAGAGTGCCCCCAAGTCAAAGATGCCAAGGTGACTATCAGTTGCGAGACTGATGGGTATACAAACATCTATGCATCAAAGAAGCAGAACTTCACAGCAGAATATGCTGATAGTTATCTCGTCTGCTGATTGCCTGAACTGTCCCGTTAGGTAAGCAAATCACTAGTGTCACTTGATGACATTGTGATAACTATTGTCTGAGAACAAGTAAACAAACAGTTGTGTCACGAAGTAATCACGAGTGCTAACGAGTGATTGAACTAAAGACATAAATAAAGGTAGAACAATGAAACATTTAACACTCTCTGAGAACACTAAGATAGTCTCTAAAGTAGTTCTTATCCCATCTTCTCTCAAGTATGCAGAAGGACACTTAAAGACCCCTGTAGACAAGATAGTCACACTTGTAGACAAAGCAAATGATGAGGAGTCAGATGCTGTTTACAAGTGTGATTTATTAGGAGTAGCACTCAGAGAAGCATTGCTGCTAATGGATGAGATAGTGCAGAAAGACATGGAGACATCCTATAAACATAAACTTGATGTGAAGAAAAAAGACCACCTTATAGGCATCCTTAAATCGTTTAATGACTTTCAAAAAGACCAAGAATCACCAGCAAAGAAAAGCAAGGCATCAAAGTTGTCTGATGCCGAAAAGAAAATACTTGCAACAATAAATCGTTAGGAGACCAATGCAAAAATATTCAACAACACCATTACAAGTAAGACTCTATGAGTTCCAAGAGCACACTATGAATAAAATATTATCTGATAAGGAATATATGTTTTCAAAGGGAATATATTCTAAGAGTGATGCTGTGAGGCAGGGATTAAATATAATTTGTAAGCAGTATGAACAAGAAAATAATATTCGTGCTATCACTACATAGACACTACATACAGAAACAGACTAACCTCGACTATCTTAGGGGTTCCTAAACACTTATTTAATAGAGAGTAAATATCTAGGTCTAGTTCCGGGTCCGGGCCCCTGAGTAGAAAATTTATGCTTGAGAAACACTAACTGGGAAATTTTGTTCCATATTCAATCTCCATAACTTCTAATGCCTCTTCTTTGCATTCTATACAAAGAAGATTTTTAGACATCTTATTTTTATAATTTAAAATATCTACGGCATCTGAAGGAACTTTAAGCAAAACAATAAATTTCTCTGCATCACAACTGCATTCAAAATCATAGTTAGTCTCTTTTCTGCTCATTAAAGTTCAATAAAGTCATCAAATATATTTTTATAGTCTGAAGATTTAACTAGTCTTATGCCTCCACCATGATTATGTTTTTTTCCAGTATTCTTTCCAGTTCTATATACACCAAGTCTATTGTCATATCTTGCTCGTCCATCTTTAATTAGTTGAATGCATTTATCAAAATTGAAGTTCATGTATGCCTGTCCCTCAAGAAATTTGAAATGTATTTTGCCGTCAATTACTTTTTCTTCTGCTTTTATCACAAATGTATTCTTTAATTTATGACTTGCTTCTTTAAGGGATTGAAAAGACCAAAATACAGAGTCATCTATAATATTTTCATTAAGGTCGGAAAGGTTTATTTTTAGTTTTTCTTCCTTATCATCGACAACCAACTTCATTTTATATTTACTATAAACGACTGCCCATCTATGAGCATATATAGAAGTCCTAAAAACTTTAATATGAGGATACTCGGTATCTTGCACACCCCAGTTCTCCCTCATATATTCATCACCCCCATCGGGGAAGTCAGGTTTTCTTGTAAATAAACTTGCTGCAGACTTGGTGTGTTTTCTTTGACTCTTGCATTCCCAACCTTCAAAATCTGCTTCTCTTAAGTTATTTTCAGATACACCCAATAGAGTCTCAAATGTATTGCCCAGTGCTCCATCATTTTTTTCAGCATACGGTTTATCACTTAAGACATAACCCATTGCTTGAATTTTTTTGAATTCTTCTTTTATTCTCTCTTTTGTGACCATGTAAATATGGTCGCATAGAAAAGATTACCAGGCTAGTCTTAACTAGTTCATGTCCATTTCTTTGATAAATATTAGAATACTTTAGTATTTTTATTTAGATTATTAACTAATGCCTTAAACAATTTGTCATTTCTTTTTTTAAGGTCTGGGTTAACAATCTTTTTAAAGTTAGACAAATCTCGAGTTGGTTCTTTTATATAATTTGGTTTTTTCATTACTATCTCCAGCAATCACTTTTTCATTTGATTCCTAACTACTTTTAATATGTCATCCATCACAGAAAGTTCAGAATAGAGTGTCGCACTTTCATCTGTAAGTTCTTCCCATGCCAACCAGTTAAAACCTTTAGAACCAATTTTTCCAAGACTGTCTATCTTCTTATCAATAGATTTAATCCTGAACCAAAGTCTTCTATCGTTATCATTTCTAATTTCCAAATCAGACCCAAGTATTAGTTGTGTATTTAATGTCTTCCTTATCACATATTTTTTGTAAGTCATGAAGGGTAAATTTCTTTTCAGAATTAAAACCTCTGGTAAGGCAATTCAAAAAGAACTTAGGTAAGTTTTCTTTATAAACTGTGAAATAGTATTCATATTCGTCATTACCCCAGAAGGTCTCTACATCAGACCCATAATGAAATGAACTTAAGGTTAAATCTCCATGACCATCATACTGTGCATAAACTGTATGACTCCCATGAGGAAACTCTTCTCTATAGATTTGCTCCATATTTTTCTCCATAAATAATACACCCTTGATTGGGTATATTGATGTATGTATTTGATTTCGAAATAAGGAATTTATTTCTTGATTTACACTTTTAATTATACATGAAAACTAGTTTCATTTCAGTGATAAGTGATTGAGTTTCTTTTATAAAAGAAAGTTAGAATTTTTTAACCTTTCATCAGCAATATCAATATACTTCTGACTTATTTCACTTCCGATATATTTTCTTTTTAGAGTCTTTGCTACAACTGCTGTTGTTCCAGTTCCCATAAATGGGTCATAGATAATATCTCCTTCCTCGGAAAAATTTTCTAAGATTGTAGATACTAGTTCTTGAGGAAAAATTGCACCATGACTTTCTCCTTTACTCCTTTCTCTTTTAATCTCCCAAATATCGTCAAGTTTTCCTCTGGCAAATTTACCCCTTTTCCTAAATTGTCTGCTAATAGGATAGTCTTTTTCAAAAACTAAAATTAACTCTGTTCTTCTATTTAAAACTTGATTTTGCATTGCGGGTTGTCCATAACCCTTATCCCATACAATAATATCTTTCAAATTATCAGCAAATTCTCCAATCATTTTAAAGATAGACCTTTTGCTGCCTGTCACAATTTGAATGTTATAAAAAATTAAATCACTCACTCTTAATAGTTCTCTCAAAACATCTGAATGCAATTTGTTGTATTCATCAATTGGGAGATTGTCAGAAAATTCTGTATATTTAGTGCTTATTTCTTTTACTATCTGCCTAGAACAATATTTACCATTTCGAATACGAAGGTTCATGTTGTATGGGGGTGAAGTAATCACCAAGTCTATGGAGTCATCTTTCATTTTCTTTAGAGTAGAAAGACAGTCCTCTTGATAAATTTTATTTAACTTCATAGTTCATTATACCCGGCCAGGCTTTGGCAATCTAAATTATTCTTAAGAAATCCTTTATATCTGTTTTAAGTTGTGATTGAGGATAATAAAACTGGTCTATCATCTTTAAACTTGTATCTGCCCTTCTGGCAATTTGCATTGGTGTTGTTTTTGGGTTCATTAGGTTAAAAGTTATTGATGAATGTCTCA
>Ga0206129_10004460_pt1 | contig 15394 bp, 22 predicted proteins | sample Helgoland_Spring_8_FD_148616 | JGI IMG/M metagenome (GOLD analysis project Ga0206129, IMG submission 148616) | Pelagic subsurface seawater microbial communities from Kabeltonne, Helgoland, North Sea - Helgoland_Spring_Bloom_20160502_2 | ecosystem: Environmental > Aquatic > Marine > Epipelagic ...
AAGTCTTGGGCGGACCATACGCGGCGGGCGCATCGCACCAGCGTAAGCCATTGCGATTGATGAAAATAATGCCACTTAGAACACGACGACCATCCACCCGTGCGCGACCTCGGCTCTTTGGAAATACCGCCGAAGCCGCTGCATTTGCGCCTCTGTCAGCCAATAAAGATTACCCATCACATCCCCCTAAAACTGGGGGCTGTGAATCATGACAGCACCACAAGCTCAATCAGTTAATGGGTCCTGACCCTAGCGCCACATTGCTTTTCCAGAGGCTTTGCAAACCTGAAATGACGCTGATTTCACTGAGACCAAACAACGGTAGCAGCCCTGTACGCATAAGGGGTGCGAACCACGCGATGGGAAAGGCGATAGGCAACGCCAAATTAATCAATTTGGATAGAGAGTTCATATCAGTGTGTAGGCCCACAATCCGAAAAAGCCGAGGGCGCAGAGCAAGTGGAGGTGGTCCAACCGCCACCATTTACGTCCTTGAAGGCGATAGGACAATGCAAAGAGCAGGGACACGAGGACTGGCAAAGCCATGCCCGAGCCTGCGTTGAATACACCTTGGTTTAGGATCAAAGAGGCTATGCGCCCGACCTCTGTCCCACTGATGCCCGCGATGGGTGGCACATATTTCGCAGCGATCCCAATGAAGGCGATGACAACGGTCGCAAGAGCAGCAAGCCTTGACGGACCCTTGGCCACGAAGATACGCAACAGCGCGAGCGCTCCGATGACTTCGATAAAGAAGAACGTCTTGATCATCAAAAATGTGAGGATCGTGTTGTTCGGTTCAAATAGGGTGCTAAAATTACTCACCTTCGCAACGTGGCGGTTCAGGCGTTGTGATGCAAGTGGGTCGCTGTTACAAATTCCCGTCGAAAATTTGTGGCCCCCTCGCTAGCGCACCGCCTCAATTGGTCCGTCAGCGCGCCCATGAATGAATTGCTCTAAATAGGGCTCGCCGGCATGATCCATATCAGCGACTGGACCGCTCCATTGAATGACGCCATCGTGCAGCATCGCGACATTATCCGCAATCGCGCGCACAGAAGTCATATCATGGGTGATTGTCATCGCCGTTGCCCCCATTTCAATGACGATTTCGCGGATCAGATCGTTAATCACGCCGGACATGATCGGGTCCAATCCAGTTGTAGGTTCGTCAAAGAAAATTATCTCGGGCTCCGCCGCAATCGCGCGGGCTAGGCCTACGCGTTTTTGCATGCCGCCCGACAATTCTGCGGGCAGGCGATCCGCCACATCAGGCTTCAATCCAACGCGTCGCAATTTCTCAATAGCGATTTCGCGCGCTTCCTCTCTCGGACGCTTGAGCGCACCGCGCATCAATCGAAAGGCAACGTTTTGCCAAACCGGTAGGCTGTCAAACAAGGCCCCGCCCTGGAACAACATGCCAAACCGCGCAAAGAAGGCGTCGCGTTCTGCCATTGCCACATCTTGACCGTCCACCGTAATTGTCCCGCTATCTGGCGTCACCAAACCTAGCACCGACTTCAGCGCCACGGACTTGCCCGTGCCAGAGCCGCCAATGATCACCATCGAAGTGCCGCGCGCGATCTGTAGGTTCACGCCTTGTAAGACGTGATTGTTTCCAAAGGATTTTTTGACGTTGGTAAGCGTGATCATAGCGAGAAAAATACCCCTGTAAGCACGAAGTTGGCCGCTAAGATCAGGATTGCAGCCGCCTCGACAGAGCCTTTTGTTGCTGCGCCAACCCCTCGAGCGCCTCGTGCTGAATTCATACCGTAATAACAACCCATCAAGGTTGCGATCGCCCCAAAGATTGCGCCTTTAGCAAGCGACGAAAATACGTCTCGTAATTCTAAGAAATCGAAGGTATTTACAAGATAATTGGTTGAGTTGAACTCTAGCGTGCCAACGGAGACCAAGTAGCCGCCCAAAATGCCAATCACATCGCCAACGCCCACCAAAATAGGTATACAGATGAGGCCCGCCAACACCCGTGGCACGGTCAAATATTGCATCGGATGGGTCGAGAGAGTGACCAAGGCATCAATCTGTTCGGTTACTCTCATGGTAGCGATTTCAGCGGCAATTGAAGAAGTTACGCGCGCGGCGATCATCAGGCCGACCAACACGGGCCCAAGTTCACGCACCATGCCAATCGCAACGATCTGCGGTACCACGGCTTCTGCGTTAAAACGTGCGCCCCCCGCGTAGATTTGCAATGCAAGCGCGCCGCCTGTGAAAGCTGCGGTAAGGCCGACCACGGGCAAAGAGAGCCAGCCAACATTCAAGATCGCGGTGCCAAGCTCGCGCAGATAGAAAGGGCGGCGAAAGATGTGGCGCAAAGTGCTGAACGCGTAGATAGAGATCCGTCCCAATGCGGCAAGCATGTTCAACGTGGCTGCGCCAAGACTTGCAAGGGGGCGGGTGATCGCCCTCATCCCAAGTACTGACGAGAATAGCGCGCCCCGAGCGAGGTTAGGATCTCATAGCCAATGGTACCCGCATTTTGTGCCAATGTCTCGATAGATTGTTGCGGCCCAAGAAGTTCCAGCGCGCTCGGCAAATTGCTCACGTCGGTGACATCAATGCCAATACTATCCATGGAAATTCGACCCGCCACAGGCACGGCTGTGCCATTGGCGAAGAGGTGGATTTTCGGCCCCATCACCCGCAAAATGCCATCCGCATATCCACAAGACACCGTCGCAATGCGACGGTCTCGCTCTGCAATCCACGTGTTGCCGTAACCCACGCTTTCGCCCGCTAACACATCTCGGGTCTGGATGATCGGTAGAGACAGCGACACAACAGGTGTCGCATCGACAAGGGGTAGCCCGCCGTAAAGGCCAATACCAGGTCGCACCACATCGAAATGATATTTGGGCCCCAGTAAAATGCCACCAGTCGCGGCCAAAGAGCGGGGCGCATCGATGCCATCGGTCATCTCGATAAAGGCGGCCAATTGTTGCGCGTTCATTGGATGGCTTGGGTCATCCGCGCAGGCCAGATGGGACATGATCAACATCGGGTTTTGCGGCAGGACCAGTGATCTCACGGCTTCCCATTCGCCCTCTTCCATGCCGAGGCGGTTCATCCCAGTATCAAGCTGGATGCCAAAAGGCGTATCGGGCAGGGTCTCAAAATGGCGGAGCATTTGATCAATGGAGCTAAGTAGCGGGATTAAATGCAACTCTGCGATCATATCAGTGTCACCTGACATATGACCGGACAGAACATAAATTTCGGGATCAGGTCCAAGGGCTTGCCGGATGTCCGCCGCTTCTTCAGCCACGGCGACAAAGAACTTGTGCGCACCGGTTTGGGCCAAGCGCCGTGCTGCGCGCCCGATGCCTGTGCCGTATGCGTCTGCTTTAACCACAGCTCCAGTTTCGGCAGTGCTGAGGCGGTCGAGTGCGCTCCAGTTCGCGGCCATTGCCGCCAGATCGATTGTTAAAGTTCCAGTTCCCATAAGGTGACGTGTTTGCCACGACAGGGCTGCGCGTCAAGGGTAAAAGGCTACCTACGATAGAGCGATGGCCTTCGCTAGCCGCAATCGGGCAGGTCTGCGCAGGTGATCACAGCCATTTTGGCCAACATGTGACTGACAGGATCAGTAAGTGAAACATAGCTGCCAAAGCTGCTGCAAATGAGGTCCGCATGAACCGAAAGCGCCAAATGCTCGCGGTATAAATCGCGCGCGCCTTGCTCTAGCGTTTGTTGTTGCGCCGCATCGATTTGCAGCTTGACCCCAATCAAAACGAGGATCGTGACCAGCGCCGTAATCAGTGTAGCGACCGCTTCGATGCTGTCTGCGTTGCGTTTGAACCAAGTCATCGGGTTTCCTCAGCAGGTTTGTGCTCGTCATAACTTGCCTCCAATTCGCTGTGTAGGAATGTGCCAACGTTGATTAGTTCAAGCTGCGAAGTGTTACCTGAGATTGGTGTAATCATTGCGCTGACATGCGGGTCGTAAAAAAACGGGCAAGAGTAGCGTTCGCGTCCGCTGGCATTGATCACCCGGTGCGGTGTTGATCGCAAAATTCAACTGGAGAGGCGGCGTAGCGTGTCGCCAACATTCACTACAAACGCATCTTCGCGCGGGGGGACATCGATCTAGTTGCCCTTAGGAGCAAGCACTTGAAAACCGGCGACATCGTCCGTGGCGAGGAAGGTCAATGCGCCGAAATCCGTATGTGGGGCAGAGCCATATTGATCCTCCGCGCGTTGCGCAGGGGCCGGGGGATAGTGCAGCAAGCGCAGCCATGTGGTCAGCGGATCAAACATTTCAATCGCGCTGGGCTTAGCATCGATGGCCCGCAAAGCGATCTGCATCATACGGTTGCCGAGCGGGCACATTTCACTGTGATACTGCTCTAGTGTGGGGCGAAACCCGCTGAGGTTCGGCCACTTGTTAGGGCCGGACAAATAGACATCGGGCATGGCGGTTTCATCTTCATGCATCATCATGAAGCTGCTGGATTGATGGGGCTTGGTGATCTTCGCCAAGGTAGAATTCACATCAGTTGAAGCAGCCATCGGGATATAGCCGCGATGGCTGTGATCCACCTCGGCACTGCGCTTTTGTGCTTCTGGTAAGGCATGAAACACTGCGGAGGCGTCAAACAATGCACTGCGCAATGCAGGATCAATGCCGTGGCCAATCAGATAGGCAAAGCCGACTTCGCTATAGGCTTTGAGAAATGCGCGCTCGATGTCAGAGGTGCGCAGATCAAGGACGTGGATCGCGGATTTCATGCGCTTGGCAGCTGTTGGGTGGCGCAATGGATACCACTGCCAACCTCGCCAAGTGCATCAACGTGCAGCTTTACTATCTCACGACCCGGATAATGACGCGCCAATGCAGTGCGCGCGATCTTGTCCGTCTCACGATCCCCGAACTCTGCAGCGATCACAGCTCCATTACAGGCGTAGAATTTTGCATAGGGGGCCACAAAATCAATGCTTTTCACCCGGGGATACTCAGGCTCTGGGATCACCTCAAGCTCTAACCCTGCGGTCTTGAGAATGTCGTAGGTTTCATAAGCATTGGCGTGAAAAGGTTTGTCCCAATCGGGATTATCCGGCAGGTTGATCAATACGTGGCCCGCACCTGTGAAGCGCGCCAGTGAATCAATGGGATAATCTGTGATATATTTATCCCAAACACCATCCGCCCAGATCATCTGATTCGCGCCGTAAGCAGCCAGCAAGCGGCGCTCAATCGCGTCGCGGCCTAACACTGGATTGCGGTTCTTGTTCACCCAAGAATTCTCATGCGCGATAATCAGCCCGTGTGCGTCGTGCTCAACAGTGCCAGCTTCGCCTTTGAACTCACTTTAAACCAGATCAAACGCAAGACGATCCGCAATCGCACGAGTGACTTTACCATCGCGCGCATGCATCTTTTTGTTGCCTCAGCCGTTAAACTCAAGGTGGCTGCTGACGCGCTTTGATCCTTGGTGGGCTATCAAAGGCCCCGCATCACGTGCCCAAAGATCTTCCGTGGGTATATCCCAAAGCGTCACGTCGTTGCTGAGCAGCTTTTTGCATGGGCCTGATCAGAGGCAGCGGCGAGCATGATCACAGGCTCCAATGCGGCGATTGCATTGGCTATATCGGCGATTGTGTGCTGCAAGACATCCAGAAACGCCTTTTCGGGATGCACTTTGCGACTGACCGGCCACATCATGAAGGTCGCTTCGTGGTGACCTTCTTCGGGGCGAACGTGGAGAGGCTGGCTGGCCGCAGCAGGACCCATCATTGAAAGTGCTGCGCTCGCCGCGAGAAAATTGCGTTGCTTCATGGTTATGCACTCCGTCTTCGTAAGGCCCTAATAGCAACGTCCAATAGTGTGCAGCAGGTTACCCACATCTCACCAGTTGAGAGTGACATGTAAGGGGCTGTCGCGCCAATGGCAGCGCCTAACAGCATGCCTGTGAGTAGCGCGAAGATTGTGCCGAAAAACGCGCCCGCCAATCCGCCCGATATCCACGCCGCCAAAAGTGTCAGCAGCGCGCCAAGTAAGCCTGCACTACTGAACCAACCGCTCATTAGAAAGCCAGCGAGAGCTAAGCCAAGTGAGGTGAGGGCGAGGAACAACAGGCCCTTGCCCGTTACATTTTCAAGGGGTTCATTTTCCAATGCTAAGATGATTGCGCTTGTGTAAGCTCATCAAAGAGAGCGGCCCAAAGCCGGAAAAGCCAACTGTCAGCGCAAAACCAATCCAAGGTTTGGCGCAACATCACTTGGCCTGGAATGGGCTTAGAAGCTTTGCTCGTCTGATCCTACCTGCCAGGATTTCGCCAAATTCCCAAAGCGTGTGAACTGGGCCTCGAAGCTAAGTTCCACCGTGCCAATGGGACCATGACGTTGCTTGCCGATGATCACTTCGGCTTTGCCATGCAAGCGGGACATGTCGTCCTGCCACTGCGCCATTGCTTCAAGGTTGTCATCATCTGGCTTCTCACGCTCTTTATAATACTCACCGCGATAGACGAACATCACGACATCCGCGTCCTGCTCAATCGAGCCTGATTCACGCAAGTCAGAGAGTTGCGGACGCTTGTCTTCGCGGTTTTCAACCTGACGCGAGAGCTGGGAGAGGGCAATCACGGGGATCTGCAATTCCTTTGCGATGGCTTTGAGGCCCATAGAAATCTCGCCAATCTCTTGGACACGGTTTTCCGACGTGCCGCGCACCAGTTGGAGATAGTCGATTATCAACACATCCAAACCATGTGTGCGTTTCAAGCGACGCGCGCGGGCAGAAAGTTGTGCAATTGGGATCGCGGCGGTGTCGTCGATGTAGAGCGGGCATGCCTCAAGCTCTTTCGCGGCTTCGACGAAACGGCGGAACTCAAACTCTTCCATGTCGCCTTGGCGGATCTTATGGGATGAAATTTCAGACGCCTCGGATAAAATACGTCCGGCAAGCTGCTCGGCGCTCATCTCAAGCGAGAAGAATCCGACGACGCCACCATCCACAGCCCCTTCTGTGCCATCGGCGAGCTTGCCCTTTCGAAAAGCTTTGGCGATGTTGAAGGCGATGTTGGTGGCAAGCGATGTCTTACCCATAGACGGGCGACCTGCGAGGATCAGAAGGTCGGATTTATGCAAACCACCCAGCATTTTGTCCATATCGCTAAGGCCTGTGGAGACACCTGCCATGCCGCCCCCACGCTCATAAGCGGCATTGGCTACGTTCACCGCATCGGTGATTGCGCGCAAGAAGGACTGAAATCCACTGTCGGAACTGCCTTTTTCTGCGAGCTTATACAGCTCTTGCTCCGCCTCAACGATCTGCTCTGCGGGCTCAGACGCCACATCGACGCGCGCGGCTTTCGAGGCGATATCACGCCCTAGGCCCATCAATTCGCGTCGGATCGCGAGATCATAGATAATCTGCGCATAATCGCGTGCGGCAAAAGCCGAAATCGCAGCGCCTGCGAGACGAGCCAGATATGCGGGGCCACCGAGTTCTTTCAGACCCTCATCATCCTCAAGAAACGCCTTGAGTGTGACGGGGGAGGCCAGATTGTTCTTCGCGATACGCGCGGCGGCGACTTCATAGATGCGCTGGTGCACGGGATCAAAGAAATGGCGCGGCTGAATGATAGACGCGACACGGTCATAGATATCGTTGTTGGTTAGGATCGCGCCCAAGAGCTGCTGCTCTGCCTCGATAGAGTTAGGCATGGTTTCAGCCGTGGCAACATCCACCTGCGTTTGATTGATTGACGCGATTTCGTTCATGACAGACCCCACACACTCCCTAATGTGTTCTTACAAAACGGACGGGGGAAGGTGCAAATTGTATGTTTCTGTGGATAACCCAAAATCATGCGAAAAACTACAATATGTTGTGGGCGCGCAGCGATCAACTCTCAGTCCTTGTGGTTAAAAAAGAACTAACGTGTTGAAGGTCGGGTTAATTTTTTGGATACCTTAGGCTTTTTTGTTGGCGTCTTGCCATGCGCGCGGATCATTGAGGAATGCTTCGACGCCTGCCAAAGTCTTTGCATCAAACGCGCCTTGCGTTTTTGCTTCGGCCAGCACATCCCACCATGTGCACAGGTGATGCAAGGTAACCCCATGATCCCCGAGCGTTTTTTCGGTTTCAGGGAAAATGTCGTAGAAAAAGATCACGGCCGTATGCGCGCAACTCGCGCCGGTCTCACGAATCGCATCGACGAAATTGAGCTTGGAGCCTCCATCCGTCGTGAGATCCTCGACTAGTAGAACACGTTGGCCTTCGTTCATATCGCCTTCGATCCGTGCACCACGTCCGTGCCCTTTTGGCTTTTTGCGCACATAGGTCATGGGCAGTGCCATCCGTTCGGCCACAAGGGCGGCGTAAGAGATACCCGCGGTTTCACCGCCTGCGATATTGTCGAACGCCTCAAAGCCTGCGTTGCGCATGACGGTAACGGTCATGAAGTCCATCAACGTTGATCGGATGCGCGGATAAGAATTGGGTTTGCGGCAATCAATGTAAGTTGGGCTTGGTAAGCCAGACGAGAGAATGAAGGGTGTTTCAGCGTTGAAATGCACTGCTTTGATTTCAAGCAGCATCCGCGCGGTGAGGCGGGCGATTTCGGATTGGTTGGGGAAGCTGGAAGGGATCATAACGGTACTCTTATTTGTGGGTGCGGGGCGAGGGGCCAGCCCCTCGCGCTTTCCGGGATATAAATGGAAATAGGAAGATCAAGGGGCGACAGACCACTCGAGCGCGAAACCCGGATCGAAGACCGTGACTTCACCGACACCTGTGATGATTTTCTCAGGGCAGGTAGGCGGGGTTTTGGTGAGGGTGATGTGGTCTTCGTTTGGGGCAAGGCCGTAGTGCGCAGGGCCATTGAGGGAGGCGAAAGCTTCTAGCTTGTCGAGCGCGTTTTGCTGGTCGAACACATGGGCGAGGATCGACATGGTGTTGGTAGCGGTAAAGCAGCCTGCGCAGCCGCATGCGTTTTCTTTCAGCACATCCGTATGAGGGGCTGAATCCGTGCCAAGGAAGAAGCGTGCCTCGCCAGAGGTAGCAGCATCAACCAGCGCTTCGCGGTGCAGTTCGCGTTTTGCCACTGGCAAGCAATAGTAGTGCGGTTTGATCCCACCCACGAGCATGTGGTTGCGGTTGATGACCAAATGGTGCGTGGTGATCGTCGCGCCGAGGCTGTCGTCTTGGGCACGTGCGTAATCAACTGCGTCTTTGGTGGTGATATGTTCCATCGTGACCTTAAGGCCGAGCGTGGCGCGTCTGATAGGATCAAGGATCTTGTCGATGAAGACGGCTTCGCGATCGAAGATGTCAACCTCTGGATCGGTCACTTCGCCGTGCAGGCACAGCGGCAAACCGATCTCAGCCATCACATCAAGAACCGGTTGCACACGCGCAAAGTCGCGCACGCCACTGGCGGAATTGGTGGTTGCACCCGCGGGGTAGAGTTTGACCGCTTTGATCAAGCCGCTCGCGTGGGCGGCGCGCATATCCTCGGGGTCCGTGTCCTCAGTCAGATAGAGGGTCATCAAAGGCTCGAACGTCATACCCTCGGGGAGTGCTGCGAGAATCCGCGCTTGGTAGGCGAGCGCATCCGTGCTTGTTACCACAGGTGGCACCAGGTTGGGCATAATGATCGCCCGCGCGAAATGACGTGCCGTTTCAGGCAAGACCGCGCGCAGCATATCGCCATCGCGCAAGTGAAGGTGCCAATCGTCAGGGCGGCGGAGTGTGAGGCTATTTGTCATGCTGTTTCGCATACACCGAAGCTGCATAAAGGGCTAGGGGTTTGCGTGTTGTCTTGCTTAGGGATAATGCTCCGCGCAGCCAATAGGAGTCGCGTCATGATTTTCACCTTAATCGTCGGGTTTTTTGTTGGAGTGTTTTTCGCGCAAGCAAGCGGGTTTTTGAAAGGTGTGCTAACGCGGGTTGGAATCGATTTGGATGACGCACAATTAAATATTGTGACGTTTGCGCTGGTGCTTGCGGGGGCCGCGATTGTTTTGTCTCTGATCGGTGTACGCAATTATCCGGTCTTGCTGTGTATCGGTGCGGTCATTGGTGTCGCACGAAAGCCGCTTTTGGCGCGGGTGTCTTCGCTGCGCTCTTAGTGAAGACGGTTTTCCTAAATCACATTTACGCGAATTCAGCCGAAGACGTTTGGCGGGTCACCACTGATTTTGGCTGTTTGCGACAAGCTGTGCGCGGATTGCTCTCGTTTGAAGGGCTGTCCGAAGGATCGCTTCACGAAGGTCAGGTCTTGGATGTAAAAGTGTCCATGTTCGGGGTTTTGCCCGCACAACCCTACCGGATGGAGCTGATCGCTTTTGACCCCAAAAACCTTACTTTCAACTTAAAAGAGTTCGGCATGGGTGTAAAACACTGGCAACATCGCTTGCGTATTGTGCCGCATGCCAACGGAGCTGAGCTGATTGACGAAATCGAAATTGAGGCAGGATGGCGTACTGGCATGATCACAGCTTAGGTTCGGTTTATGTATGCCCGCCGACACGGGCCGCGTGTGCGAATGCTTGCTGATCAGTCGGCTCAAGGTGTTTGCGGCGTTTGATCGGCGATGAATGCTGCGATCTGCTCGCTACGTTTTTGAAGCGAGGTGCCAGCAGTTTCGCTGCAGCATGATCGCAGATTGCTTTGGTGGATCCACAGGGCTTCACATCCTCTACATCCCCGAGGAGTGCGCGCAAGTAAGTGCGATCGCGGCGGCGCATGCGATGCAGACTATGGCATTCGGCAGGAACTGAGGTTTCTGAGCCGACAGAAACGAGCAGGGGATAGAGAATTTCAAGGCGCATCATTTGCACATCAAGCGCGACGCCAAAGTAGTACATCCACAACTTATCAACGTTCGCGCACGTGAAAAGTGCTGCATGCATCGTGTCTAATTCAATGCGTGGGTCATATATGACTGTCGCACTTGCAGCAGCGCCTAGCATGTCGGGCGCATGCCCCGTAGCAAAAAAAATCCTGCACCGTAAAAGATCACGCGGTCAAAATCTTCAAAGATGCCATCATCGACCAGATGTGTTCACGTATCATTTCAAAGCTGATGGGATGTGCTTTGTTGTTCATCGATTGAACCGAGTGTCCGGTTTCAAACGTCACCAGCAGTGTTTTGCCAGCATCAATAAATGCCGCAGTGTGCTTGGCACTGAGGGGTTGGAAATATCTGGCCTCATCCGCAAGCTCCTCAAGAGCACCAAGCCATGCCTGACCGGTTTGGCCCGCCAGTGATTCAATGAGCATTTGTTGCGTTTCTTGCATTGGATCGGCTCCTGCACGACTCGTAAAGCCTGTCTTTTTCGGGCTATTCATTATGAATGTGGCACACAAATGCAGCAGCATTGGGAAAAGGATGTGCCTATGGTTTGTTAAATTGCAGCGGTTTCAGCCACTCTTTGCATTGCTACTGCGCGCGAATTGGCGCAGGTTTCGTGCTCACTGGATCGCACAAATACCAAATAGGATTGCGCCTAATGAATGATGCCGGTTTTGATCAAATCCCCGAACAAGCGCTCGCATGGCATCGTGTTGGGCTAGGTGCGGCTTTGGCAACTGTGATCGAAACTTGGGGCAGCGCACCGCGCCGTGTGGGCAGTCAATTGGCGATCAACGGGCGGGGCGAAATTGTCGGATCTGTCTCGGGTGGTTGTGTTGAAGGAGCGGTCATCGTTGAGGCGCAAGATGCGATCAAACAAGGCGATGTGCGTGAATTAGAGTTTGGGGTCTCGGATGGTGATGCATTTGCGTTGGGCTTGGCCTGCGGTGGCACCATCCGTATTTTAGTGGAGCCCATTGGTGCGACCCTAAGTGAAGAAATCCTGGCGCAATTGGTCGCCGCGCGCGCGGCGCGAGAGCCAGTGGCCTATGTCGCAGACCTTGACAGCGGTACGCGTGTCTTGCAGCGCGACGGCTTCGAAGCGCGATTTGTGATGGATCGCTCCGGTTTTGAAAGCGAAACACGGCAGTTCGTCGCCATCCATAACCCGCCTTTGCGCTTAATCATCGTTGGGGCCGTACATATCGCGCAAGCGCTGGTGCCGATGGCGCAAATGGCGGGGTACGATCCGTTGGTGATTGATCCACGTGAAAGCTTCGCAGCCCAAGCGCGGTTTCCTGATGTGCAAATCTCAAATGAATGGCCAAGTGATGCGGTGGAAGCCACCGGTCTTGATGCGCGCACCGCACTTGTTTTACTGACCCATGATTCCAAGCTTGACGACCCTGTTTTGTACCATGCGCTGACTTCAAACGTGGCCTATATTGGTGCGCTTGGATCCAAGCGCACGCAGGCCAAGCGGTTGGAACGCTTGCAGGACGCAGGGTTCACTTCAGAACAATGTGCGCTTATTCATGGTCCGATTGGCCTAGATATCGGCGCGAACAGCCCTTCTGAAATCGCGATTTCGATCATTGCCGAGATGACGCAAGTGCTCCGCAAAGGCTGCACATGATTTTCGCCGAGCTTCCAACAACAGACACGCAGGGCAGTATTTTGGCCCATTCTATAGAGCTGCCAAAGGGACGACTGCGCAAGGGCGCGGTGTTGGCTGCGGAACACATCGACGCGTTGCTGAATGCGGGCATTGAACGGGTGACGGTTGCCACTTTAGAAGTGGGCGATGTCGAAGAAAACGATGCTGCGCGACGACTTGGGGAGGCTCTTTTGGACGGGGCAAACGGGCTTCGCGCAACCGCTGCCGCGACAGGACGGGTGAACATTATAGCGGATCATGCGGGCGTGGCGCTATTGGATGTGGAGCAGCTTACGCAGATGAATGCCCTGAACCCGATGATCACTTTCGCGAGCGTGCCTGATCATCATCAAATGCATCAAGGCGGGATGTTGGGGACGGTAAAAATCATCTCTTATGCCGTGCCAGAGCTTGACTTGGAAGCGGCCTGCGCGCTGGCGAGCGGAGCGGTCAAGCTCGCGGCACCCACGTCGATGAGCGTGTCGCTGATCATTACACAAATCCGCGAAAATGCGGATGAGACAAAAGCGATCGCGGCCACTGAGGCCCGTTTGAACGCTCTAGATGCCCGCTTACTCGACGTGGTGACGTGCCCACATGGAATAGTACCGCTCACGAAAACGATCCAGCAGGCGCAGGGCGATCTCATTCTTATTTTGACAGGCTCTGCAACGTCGGACCCTGCTGACGTGGCACCTGCCGCACTTGTCAGCGCAGGGGGGCATTCGATCCGCTTTGGAATGCCGGTTGATCCCGGAAACCTTTTGTTTATCGGTGATTTAGACGGGCGCAGTGTGATTGGCTTGCCGGGATGTGCGCGTTCGCCCGCATTGAACGGCGCTGATAAAGTGCTGAGCCGTGTTCTGTGTGGCGTGCCTGTCAGCAGCGCAGATATTGCGGGCATGGGTGTTGGTGGGTTGTTGAAAGAAATACCGACGCGGCCACGCCCAAGGTGGGCCAAATAGGATTCGCCTAAGTTGGGTGTTTTGATGTGTTTTGCGGGACCCCAAATCGACGACAGTTTCGGCATCCCACAAAACCGATCTTTGAAATCAAAAAGTCCGGCACTTTGGCCGGACTTTCAGAATTCAAAAAAAGGGTCGGATTACTTCGGCAATGGGCCGATCAACATAACCATCTGACGGCCTTCCATCTTTGGGAAGTTCTCGACACGGCCATGTTCTTTGGTGTCGGCAGCAACGCGTTCCAACAACTCGCGGCCAAGGTTAAGGTGCGCCATCTCTCGACCGCGGAAACGCAAAGTGACTTTCACTTTATCTCCGTTTTCCAAGAACTTATAGACGTTGCGCATCTTTACATCATAGTCATTCGTATCCGTATTTGGACGGAACTTGACTTCTTTGATCTCGATAATCTTCTGCTTTTTACGCGCTTCGGCTTCACGCTTTTGCGTCTCGTATTTGAACTTACCAAAGTCCATAATTTTACAGACGGGCGGATTGGCGTTGGGGGAAATTTCCACCAGATCAAGACCTACTTCTTCGGCCATAATTAGGGCTTTTGCAGGGTGGATTACCCCAACGTTTTCACCTTCTGCGCCAATCAGGCGGATCTCAGGAGAGCGGATATTATCGTTAATACGAGGTCCGGTGTCGCGCTGTGGTGGCGCATTGTGTGGTCTGCGGGCTATGGTATTTATCCTTAGATGGCTATAATTTCGAAGCTGTAAGATAAAGGTTGCGTGCGCAGTCTTCAAGCGCCAAATCGCTGATCTTGGGTCGTTTGGGCATGTTTTCCCCTTGCGTTTAAGCGCTCATTTCGCGTTTGCAGCATTCAGGAGCGTGTGCTGAATGCGAAAAGTTTTTTCGAGGCAAAGTTTCATGAAGAATTTGATTTGGGTTGTCCTGGCTGCTGTCGTGTTGGGTGGCGGTTACATGGTCTACTCCGACAACGCAGCTGAGAAAGCCGCAATGGCCCAAGCTGAGGCAGACAAAGCCGCAGAAGCTGCCGCCGCAGCAGAAGAAGCTGCTGGTGGTTTGGCAGACTTGCTGACACCAGAAGGCTTCAACTTGGACAAAGTTGGTGAGATGATCGATGGTTCTGAGCTTGGCGCTTTGAAGAGAATTGCGCTCAAAACAGCCCTGGACGGCGCAAAGGACAATCCTGAGCTCTTTAACGTTGGGCCTGAGCAAATCAAAGGCACGCTTGGCATGTGAGCCAAAGCTCTACTTTGTTGATATCCTGAAACCTCGCATTTCGGTGCGGGTTTTTTTTGCCAAATCGCAACCGAACACGCTCCATTGTAAGTGTAAAGGAGCGGATATGCACATAACGAAACTTTCAGGATCGCCTGGCGCTGTAATCACATCGATCGATCTGAATGCTCTCTCGGATGATGGGTTCATCTCCCTGCGCGATGCACTTTTAGTCCATGGCGTCGTTGTTATCCGAAATCAATCCCTCAAACCGGAAGCACATATGCACTGGCAAAGCGGTTTGGCACCATCGACATCAACCGCTTTTTCACGCCTGTCGCGAGCCATCCCAATATTGCTGAGGTACGCAAATCGCCCGATATGACGCAGGTAATTGGTGGGACGTGGCACACGGATCATTCTTATGATCCGGTCCCTGAAATGTGCTCGATCCTCGCTGCGCGCACATTGCCGCCCTCTGGTGGGGATACTTTGTTTGCCTCTATGCCTGCCGTTTAGGAAGGGCTGAGTGATTGCTTGAAGGCGACGCTACGCGATCTGAGTGCTATACATTCCGATGACAGTTTTGCAGATAGCAAAGTTGGAATTGATGCGAACACTTCCGCATTTCGAGCACCGACAAAACACCCCGTCGTCATTGCGCACCCCGATACGGCCGCGCCCTGTTTTTATGTAAACGATGATTTCACGGTGCAGTTTGAGGGGTGGAGCGTTGAGAAAGGTGTGCCTTTGTTG
>Ga0206129_10004471_pt1 | contig 15368 bp, 19 predicted proteins | sample Helgoland_Spring_8_FD_148616 | JGI IMG/M metagenome (GOLD analysis project Ga0206129, IMG submission 148616) | Pelagic subsurface seawater microbial communities from Kabeltonne, Helgoland, North Sea - Helgoland_Spring_Bloom_20160502_2 | ecosystem: Environmental > Aquatic > Marine > Epipelagic ...
GGCAATGTAGCACATCTTAATAAGCCCTCCATCTTGGCCGTTTCCGAAAAAGGAATTTCCTCAACAATAAAATTCCAATCTCTTAATTGTTGATTCAATCGCTCAAATTTTAATTCACTCACAATTATCTCATGAGAGATACTAAATACATTGGAGTTCATATCATACATTTCTTCCTGATTGATCTCTAAAATATTTTCGGGCTTAAAAAAATTAATGATCCATTCGGCGTCACTTTGATTTTTAAATCCTGCTTTATAAATGATGGCTTTATTTTTGCCAATAGGTTGAAAACAACAATCCAAGTGAAGGGCATTGTTATAAGGATTGTAATCTGATTTTTTTAGTTCAAATGGTTTAATCTTCCATGATTTAAAATGTTCAATTAAAAAATCGACCCCTGCTTCATTGGTTCTGCTCACTATGTAGTTATCAAAGTCTTCTTTTTTTGAATAACCCACAAACAAATAATCTCTATAGGGCATTACGTCGCCACCTTCTATTCTTGCGCTTCCCCCCACTTTAAGTAGTTTGTTTACATCTATTTGATTTATAATGAAATGGATACCTATCTGTTCTTCTGAACGTTTATCTAGGATCTGTGGAAATAAAAACTGATCCCCAATAACCATTCCGATGTCTCGAGCAAATATTTGATTCACGGACTTAAATACTTCAGGACGATGTACCTTCACATCGTAGCCCATTAAGACATCATAAAAAGCGTCTAACTCTTTCTTGATGGCTTCCTCCGAAGGGAACGTACCATTTTTTACATTTAGCAATGTTTTTGGATCATAGATATTGTCTTTTTTGGGTATCCCTCCAAAACTTTCAGCCGATCCCAAAATCACCTCCAAAAGAGGAGAACATTCATCAAGAACTTTTAATGTTATCATATCTATCTTAGCAAACTCAAATCTAATCAGATGATACTTACAAAAAGAAAGTCATTTGGAATTAATTAGTTCATTTTATCAAGTAGAGATCACACATATCTCAATTATTTTTATTATTTATGCAAACATTTTGAATAAACTACGGTGAAAAATTACGCTGATTTAATCGATCAAAGTTTTGAATTTCCTTCTTCCGAATTTGCTGTAAAAGATAAGGAACTCCATTTCCATGGAGTAAATCTTATGGAAATCGTTGAAAAGCATGGAACTCCTCTAAAACTTTCTTATATCCCAAAAATCGGTCGAAATATAAGATATGCTCAAGAAATATTCAATGGAGCCATGGCCAAGCATAATTATGAAGGGAATTATACCTATTGCTATTGCACCAAATCTTCCCATTTCCAATTTGTTTTAGAAGAAGTACTATTAAATGGCGCCCACATAGAAACTTCATCGGCCTTCGACATCCCTATTATTCATCATTTGTATGATAAGAAATTAATAAATAAAAGGCTTCTCATCATCTGCAATGGTTTTAAAAGGCCTAAGTATATTGAAAATATTATTGGCTTAATCAATGCCGGTTTTACTCAGTGCATACCTGTTTTAGACAACTTAAATGAACTTGAACAGTATACTGAAAAAATTGATAAAAAGTTTAAACTCGGTATAAGAGTAGCCTCAGATGAGGAACCTAACTTTTCATTTTATACCTCTAGATTGGGATTTAGGTACCGAGACATCATCAATTATTACAAAGAGAAAATTCAAGGAAATGCGAAGGTAGAACTTAAGTTACTCCATTTTTTTATCAATACGGGCATCAAGGATAGCGCCTATTATTGGAGTGAGTTAAGTCGGTTTATTAATATGTATTGTGAGCTTAAGAAAATTTGTCCCACCTTGGACAGCATTGATATAGGAGGTGGTTTTCCTATAAAAAATAAATTGAATTTTGAATTTGATTACGGTTATATGGCCGATCAAATTATAGAAAATATCAAATGGATTTGTGCAAAAAATCATACGCCTACACCACATATCATTACTGAATTTGGAAATTACACAGTAGGTGAGAGTGGTGCTACCATTTATTCTGTACTCGACCAAAAACTCCAAAATGACATGGAACTTTGGTATATGATGGACGGCTCCTTTATTACACATATGCCTGATGTTTGGGGACTCAATCAGAAATATATTTTACTCCCCCTCAACTTGTGGAATAATATGTATCATAGGGTGAATATAGGAGGACTGACTTGTGACAGTATGGATTATTATCATTCTGAAGCCCATATAGCTGAAGTGTTTTTACCCAAATACAATAAAGAAGAGACCTTGTATTTTGGTTTTTTTAATACCGGCGCTTACCAAGAAGCATTAGGCGGCTATGGAGGCATTCAGCATTGTCTCATTCCTGCCCCTAAGCATGTCATTATCAATAAAGACAAAGAAGGTAACCTCGTTTCTAAACTGTTCGCAGAAGAACAAAAAAATGAGGACATGCTCAAAATATTAGGTTATACCTAAAAATCTATAGCTTGCATTACTTTAGATATGTCCGTTACGCTATAATCAGCGTATTTCGAAACCACAGTCTCGCCCAGAATAATCGTTACAATGCCGAGCTTTCTCGCAGGGATCAAATCCCTTTCTTTATCCCCTATCATATAGCTCTCACTCACCGCTATATTGTATTTGGCAATCGCCCGCTCAAACATAAGTGAATCTGGCTTTCTACTCAATGACTCAGATATTTCTGGGTGTAAAGGGGCGTAATAAAAATCATCAATGATGTTTTGAGACTGAATTTGTAAAAAGTCATGGCACGCGTTCATTTGTGCTTTAGTATACAAACCCCTTGAAATTCCTGCTTGATTGGTGATAACAATGAGTTTGAAACCCAAATCCTTTAAACTTATGAGTACCTCTAAAACATGGGGTAAAATGATGAAATCTTGAAGCTGATAAGTGTAAGTTCCTCGCTCTTCATTAATAATCCCGTCCCTATCCAAAAAAAATGCCTTCATTTTTACAAAGTAATAAAAATAATATATATATTATGACTATATATTATATACTAGTCATAAAAATTAATGACAAATCGAAATTTAATAATTATACCTACTTATCAAGAAAGTGAAAATATTTCAGATCTCATTGAAGCGATCTTTAGACTAGCATTACCTTTTGAAATACTCATCGTTGATGACAGTTCATCGGATGGAACGGCCCAAATAGTTAAAACAAAACAGGAAATCTATCCTGAAACCTTGCACTTAATGGAACGACCAAAAAAAATGGGTCTGGGTACAGCTTACATAGCTGGTTTTAAATATGGACTGAAAAATAATTATGATTATATCTATGAGATGGATGCCGACTTCTCACACAATCCTGAGGACCTCATTCGACTCTATGTCGCCTGTAAAACAGAAGGGTATGACCTGGCCATTGGTTCTCGTTATGTCAAAGGAGTTAATGTCGTTAATTGGCCCATGGGACGCGTCCTTATGTCTTATTGTGCATCTATATATGTTCGATTGATCACAGGTATTCCTATTTACGATACTACCGCAGGCTTTAAGTGCTATCACAAATCAGTCCTCCAGGCTATCGATTTGGATGCCCTTCAATTTCTGGGTTATGCTTTTCAAATAGAAATGAAATTTAATGCTTGGAAACGTGGATTTCAGATAAAAGAAGTCGATGTCATTTTTACGGATAGAAGAAAAGGAACTTCTAAAATGAGTTCAGGCATCTTCAAAGAAGCAATATTTGGGGTTTTAGAAATGACAATTCGTAGCTTATTTAAAAAGTATGAGCCGCTCTCTTTGTCAATCGAATCTGACCGTTTGGACGGGCTGAATACGGTTGATGATACTAATAGGAATGAAAAAACTCAAAACTATCAACAAGCAGGTGAGTAAATTAACACCGATGATCGCCCGCAAGTCAAAATATACTGGGACAAAATCCATGTAATAGTTTTCTTGATCCAAAGGAATGATTTTAAAATAGTACTGCATCAATGCCAAGCCGAGGCCTATAGAATTTCCCCAGAATAGTCCTTTGATAAGTAACTGGGTTCCGGAGACAATAAATATTTTTCGAATCATCTGATTGGTAGCCCCCAAGCTCTTAAGTATCCCTACCATATTGGTCCGCTCCATGATCAATATCAATAAGATCGAAACCATGCTAAAACTGGCGACCAATAAAATCAAGGTTAAAAAAATATAAACATTTCTGTTCAGCAGTGCCAACCAATCAAATAGCTGTAAATATTTCTGTTCAATGCTCTCTACATACAAGTCAGCGGCAATCTGATCAAACAGGATTGACTGCGCCTCACTGACCTCCTTATTAGGACCAATAAATACTTCTACGCCACCTACTTGATTAGACTCCCAATCATTGAGCCGTCTGACTAAATTTAAATCTCCAATAATGAATTTGTCATCGAAATCTTCCAAGCCCGTCTCATAAATACCTGTCACAAGTAATTTTCTATATCTAGGAGGATTTTGAACAAAATAAACAAGCACTTCATCCTCAAGGTCCAACTTTAAAATACTTGCTATTTTGGTACTCAGCAAGACTTCAACTGTATAACCATCTGCCTGAAAAATAGGGAATCGACCTCGTACCACATTTGAACTAAAGAAAGCCGTATCAAATTGGTGATCAACCCCTTTAAAAACCACTCCTTGTACTTCCTCTACAGTTTTTAATAATCCTGCTTTAAAGGCAAAAGATTGAAAATTATTGATGTACTCTTCTGTTTCTAAAACCTTCAACAAGGTATCAGTCATTAAAAAAGAAGCATTTTCGAAGGAATTAGAATGGGTATATTTAGTAATTAATAATTGCCCTCCAAAACTATAAATTTTCTCTGAAATGGCTTTACGAAACCCCCCAAGAATCATGAAAGAAAGCAGTAGCGAAAGCACTCCTACAGCGATTGAAGTGATGGCCACTCTATGAATAATCTGAGAAAAAGTACCCTCTGCGTGATGGGTTATTTTGTTGGCTATAAAAAAATGTAAATTCAATCTCAACTATTTATTTCCAATAATGAAAAATTTATTTTCTATTATATATGCTTTATTATCAGTTAAGATTTATTTTTAATATATAAAATACTAAATTAATCATTTTTATACTGTTAATTGGTAATATAGTACTATATTTTTGATGCTCTTTTGGTGTTTTGCTACTCGCTTTTTTTTACAATTTAAACCTATTAAAAATGAAATCTAAACTTGAAACAAAAATAAGTGTCACTTATTACTTAAAAAAAGTATCTCTAAAAAAGAGGTAAAAAAGAAAGCCGTTTACGCTACAATTGCCTTCAAGGGAACAGTGGCAAAAATGTCAACTGGCATAAAATGTGAAAACTCTGAAAAGGATTGGAGAAGTGTAATGTTTGAGGGAAAGGCTTCACTGATGAGATCCACGAGTTACTCTCTATTAGGAGAGAAATTGAATCTTATCATACTCGCTTTTTCAAGAGTACTGATCATATAAAAGCTGTGTATAATGGAGTAGAAAATAATGATATTCCAATGACAATTTTAGGGGTACTTGATGAGAAATTAATAGAGAAAGAAGATGATGTAACATATGGCACTTACGTTACCTACAGATCTGCCCTTATTAAGTTTAAAAAATGGATGAAAGGAAAGAAAAATCTTGATTTCGGTGTAGTTCAGAATCATCCTCAAAAAATTACAAAAAGGATCGTAAAAACATATTATAAATGACTACTTGAACAAAAAATATATTCTAAAAAAAAAGAATTCTACTTTTAAGAAGTCATCTGCTAACCAATGCATTTCCAGAGTTGGATCTTTATATGAAATGTTCTACCTCTAGAACAAAGATGATGTAAATGGAATAATCATGACTCCATTTAGTAAAATCATAAAGATAAAAAATAAACATGAGCGTCAAGAGCAAGCCTTGGAAAGAGAATTAGATTGGAAATGGATCGATAAAATTGAAAAATTGAGGTACCAATTACCAAATGGTGTTGTTACAAATGAAATAGATCTTTGGCAAGGTGATTGGATCATTGGTTGAGGAAATTGTAATGAAACGAAAAGAATAATTAGAGATGAGAAACTAAGGTTGTTAAGTTTGATATTAGCCTATTCAGGATTGTCATGGGTTGAGTGTGGAAAGGGAGATGCCTTCCAAATTCAAAGATCCATTACTGGTCCAGTGTTAGCTGGTTGCAGAGTAAAAACAAAGGAGAAGTATACAATCCCAGTTACTCCAAAGTTGAAAGAATTAATTATAGAAATTAGATCATTACCTTGGAAGCCATTTGTGGAAAATAATGTGCTTACCGATCATGCAGCTCGTCAAAGTACCTATATGAATTTTTACAACTATCTAAACGATAGATTAGCACCTCAAATTGGCTATGATGAAGATGAGACAATATTTCTACATAGATTTAGACATTCATTTGCTAAGCGTATACTCAATCACTTTAAATTTTCGCTTCACGTTGTAGCTAGAATGATGGTTGATCTTGAATCTACGGTGAGACAAAACTATGCGGATTATAATGACGATACAATAATATCAGCCTTTAATGAAAAGATAAAACGGTATCTCAAAAACAAGAGTGATGATGACGAATCTGAAGAAGAAATTGCTGTATAATTCACCCTATATAATTATAGCCTCCATTAGACGAGAGGCTGCAATTATTAAATAATAAAACTAACTAATTTGTATGTTACGACCATTAAAAATACTTTTGGTCAAGAACGGTAAAATAATGGAAAACACAACGACCAGTAAAAAGCAAACTGCCCAAGTAAGACTTGATGAATTGATAGAGGTTCTCAATACTACTGATACAATCATTGCAAAAGAAATTGCGAGAATCAATGGTAAGACACATTATTCAAAATCAGGAGTTTCTGCTTTCAGAGCTAGTGGTGGAAATAAGGTAATGACACCAAAATTTTTAGAGGATATCGAAAAAGCCTTGCCGTTTCTTAATATGGAATGGCTCATACATGGTTTTGGAAATTGGCTAAATGAATGGTCACCCAAACAAAAGAAAGACTATCTCACTAAGTCTGATTGGTACAAGGATAAGCCAGCGGCAGCAAGTGCTGGAGCAGAAGATTTATGCCATTCACAGAAAAGTATTGATCAATTACTAAAGAATGGAACTGATGCAAATTTCAAGATCATTCTAAGATCAAAGTTGGTTACAACCTACGCAACTGGAAGCAGACTCAGATCTGATATAAATAAGGACTTATGTCAAAGAGTGCGTGAGTTAAGAGTAACCAGAGATCCTAAGGAATCTCAGACTTATTTTGCCGAAACTACTATGGGTGAGAATAGAGCCATCATAACTAATGTAGAATCTTTTAGGCAAAACCCTCCTATTTTTTTTATAAAAAAGTTAAAAGAAATATGCTCAGTAGATCTAAACAAAAGACTCAGCTATAATTGGCTTTTAGATGGTGTTGGTGAGATCTTCATTGATCAACGCAATCTGCCACTACCTATTAATCCTGCAAAAAAGCCTAATAGGGACAATAAAATTGATAGGGAGCTTTGTGACAGAATTGATAGCATCAGAGAAGAACAAGGCATGAGCAAGACTGCTTTTGGTAGCCATTTAGATGTGAATAGATCAATGATTAGTGCTATGACTGGTAAAGAGAAGAGACAAAATCCTACAACTTGGTTTTTGTCTAGGTTAAAAGAAAGAGTCAATGATAATAATAAAGTATTAAGCTATGATTGGCTTTTAGATGGTGTTGGTCCTCAGTATATAGAAGATTCTAATATTAGCGAAACATCAAATGATGCTATAGAAGAATTGAGAAAAGAAATTGAGAGGCTTAAAAGAGAGAATGCACAGCTTAAAAAAAGTTAGAAAGCTCATTAGCTATCGTAGCAACAAAAAACCTCTTTTAAGCATTATTAAATGAGGTTTTTTTCGTTCTTGTTTCTCTTTTTAGTACTATTCTGTACACCAATTTCATTTCAAAGCATTTATCTTTATACTAAGTGAAATCAAGAATTTATAGTGTGAAACGAGTTCTCATTAGTGAGAATATGAACATAGTGATGAAAGACAATCGCTACATAAACAAGCTATCCAAAATTAAGAAATTGGTGCAGGACCATTACCCCTCGCTATACAATAAAAACATCTTAAAAAGTATTTTTCAACCTAATCTTGAAGTTAGAAGAATCGTCAATTGGTCCCTTCTCATCTACGAAATTGATGAGAGTGGAGCACTGATTGAGATCTGTTTTTTAGAAAGGGTTAGTCAGGAAAAAAATGCTAAATAATTCCATCATCACCAGCTATAAAAAACACAAATTTCCCCTTAAATTTAACCCCATCTGTAAACCAACCTTCCGCAGGGCAGTCATATGTAATCTCCTCTCAGTAAGTTCAAAAACAGTACACTCACTCTTTACTCCGGCTAATATCTTATCATAGTAACACTTACCATTCTTTCTTTTTGCCTCAAGATCCCTCTCCTAAAACTCCCATTCACCTTTTTTATATTTAAGGTCATAGCCTTCATAGGTCTCACCATCGATAGGGGATGTCCATTCTTTGGTATAAGTTATAGTATCCTTAAGAGTATACCTAACTTCATCTTTTACATATTCATAAAGCAATTTTTTATCATCTGAATAATAACTTTTCTGATATCCATTTTCGAGACAAACTCTAATAAATGCTTCCTTGGAATCTATACCCCTAAGATCCTCAAAAGACTTTATTTGAGCGAAGGATAAGAATCCAGCACATAATAAGCTAGCTAGTCAAAGTATTTTCATAATTTAAAGATCAAAAAAAAAAATCTCAAAAAAAAGAAAAAAAGATTTAAAATTTACAGTAATAAAATACTAAATAAAATACTTAGAATACTTTACATAGTCATATGATTGATTACGAATAGATTTATATGAGGGATAAGGAAGACTTAGATTATGAAGAAAAACGAGTATGTGAAAAGTATGTCCCGGCCCGAAAAACAAATGATTACATACTTAGAGCCAAGTGGTTTGATTACTGGCTCTACTACCTCCAAATACGAAACATGAATAACAATGATTAAGAAAAAAGCGAGAGGAAATCTGTCAGCCAATAGTGGTGCAAAGGCTAGAAGAAAGGGACACAATTTTGAACGTAACATTCGCAAGAAATTACTACCCCTCTATCCAAAGTGTATAACCACAAGGATGGGCAGTATCCACCTTGAACAGCTTAAAATGGATCTTATGAATTATCATCCTTGGGCAATGCAACTCAAGACTGTAGAAAAAGGGGTTTACCCTGAAAAAATATTAATGAAAATGCCCTAAGACCGTGGGGAATATAATCTGATAATCCATAAGAAAAAGTGCTACCAGCCGACCGTGAACATGACATAGGATGATTTCTATGAAATCCTAGAGATGCTCGCAACCAATAAAATATTATGAAAAAAAAGCAATCAAGAATAATCATTTGGGATATCGAAACATCCGAAATGATCCTAAAAAGCTGGGGCTTGTAGAATCAAAACCATAGCCATAAATCAATTGTAAAGGATTGGAATATCATCTGGATATCCTGGGAGGTACTAGGGAAGAAGAAGGTACACACCCTATCCCTGGACTTTAATAAGAGCCGTAGTAACTATTACGACTTGTGTAAGGAATGAGAGAGATCCTGGTAACAGCGGATGCTCTTGTCCACCATAATGGCAATGCCTTCGATTTAAAAACGTACAATTCTAGACTAATGTACCATTCTCTTAATCCATTATCCCTATTCTTTGTATTGACACGCTAAAAGAAGCGAGAAAGATTGCCAAATTTTCAAGTAATCGTCTTGATTATTTGGGTACTCATCTTGGGTTGGGAGCAAAGCTCGAAACTGGAGGTCAGGGACTTTGGGATGGTATTCGAGATGGGAATCCAGAAGCACTACAGCTTATGATAAAATATTGTGAGCAAGATGTTTTGCTCCTCGAACGGATTTATCTAAAACTCCGTGGATATATGGGCAAAAGAAATCCAAATCTAACCTTAGATACGGATAACATAACCTGTCCAAAATGCGGTAGCACTCGAAAGCATCGTTATGGTACTCGAAGGACTGCTTCTGGTGCGATAAGGCAACAATATAAATGTCAAGATTGCTATGGCTACTACACGCTAAGATCTAGCGAAAAAGAAAAACCTAGAACTCAAAATTAAATTCTATGGAAAACTATATAAAAATCAAAGAGGCTAAGCCCAACAATAATGAGTATGTCCTGCTACACACTAGCGTACACGATAGTAAGCCTAAGAAGTTGCTCTACACCAATGATGAGTTCATTGATTTCGAAATGAAACCTGTGAGCGTGGAGGATGACAACTATTGGAGGCCAGTTTACGGTAACAACCCAATCACCAATCATCGTTCTGAGATTGTAACCAAAAAGTCAGATGTACCTGAGGGTAGCCAAGTGGATAGCTATGCCTCTAATGATTACATCACGACATACCCCAATAAGGGATCTAGGTTCATGTATATCCACAAGAAAGCGGAGATTTCAACTAGATGGACAGGACTCGATGATTGAGGATTAAAAAGAAGCAGAAGGCTTACTAGAGGAAGCTCTACTCACCAGGAGTGAAAGGTATAAGTTAATAGAGGATATGTCAATCTCCGCTACTAAAACGGCTGGAGTTATGAGTGGCATTAAGAAGCTAAACTCACAAATTAATGGCTATCAAAATAAGGTAAACGAAATCAAGAGACAAGTGAGATATCACGAGGATGAGATCCTCAAGTCCGAAAAAAGAAAACAAACTATTTAGTTCTGATGTTATTAGCCATGTTGGCTAATTTTTAAACTATGTATAACCAAAGGGCATAAAAATAATGTCCATCGTTTTAATTCGACAAAAAGTTTTTCTCAAGACTGTAGGAATTTTAGTAGTCGATATTGTCATATGAATGATTTGTGTAAAGAACTCTTGGGGTGTGTGTCTGAGGAGTTTTTTTGTGCCTGCATAGAAAAGTGTTATTTTAGTGTAATGAATAACAATTAAATATTTTTCCTAATGATTATCCCAATGGTTATCATTTTTATAATCGTTGCTTTTGTAGCTCATAATAAATAAGGGGAGAATCTATGGAGTACCCCCTCTTGAGCGAAACGGAATTTTTAAACTTAATTGCCAAATGATATTTCAAAAACTAATTATTGAATGGCTATCTAAAGTCCGAATAAAAAAACATTCAGTCCAAGTTGAAGGATTCAATAAAATAAAAAATATTGTAATCATCATCAATTTAGATGAAAAAAAAACATGTGATCTTGAAGCACTAATCCATTCTTTTGAAGTGTTGGGCAAGAATGTGGAATGTATTGGCGTCACCTTAATTGGCAAGTATTTCGTGAAAAAAGGGATGAAAATTGTTAGAAACACTGATTTTTCATTTTTTGGGAAGCCGAAAACTACTTGGATTCAGCAATTTTTTAATATGAAATCTGATTATGCCCTATTGATAGACCGAAGTAGTAATTACCTACTCAATCATGTGGCGATTCATTGTAAGGCCAATTGTTATATTGGATATAAGTCCGTACCTGAAAATAAATTATTAACTTTACAACTAACTGCCCTACTTGAAAACGAGGATGAAGTTTTTTTACGCTACATAAAATTAATAGAAAGTTAATATGAGTAAATGGATAATGATGAAAAAGATAAAAAAATTCCCAAATCAGAAATCGCTTACCAATACGAGGAGTACCCTAAACATCAGAGCGAAGTTGAATACTTAAAAAATATATCTAAGAATACAGATAGGATAAAAAATAAAGTAGTTTTCTTCTTCTGGCTTACTGTAATATGAACTTTAGTCTACTTTTTAAGTTCTATATTCAAGTTTCTTATTTAAGACCCACAAGCCTCACACTCAGGATCATCAATATCACAGCTCCCTCCAGCTTCTTCTAGCCTCAACTTGTGGATTTGATCCTTAATATCCATATCAGTAAACATATTTCCAGTTAATTAAGCTTCAATTTGGGCTACCTTTTCTTCGTTCATTTCTTCGTTTTGAATAGTCTCAATTTGTAATTGAATCCAATCACTTTAGCTGCTCAACTAAAGTTAACTCCAAAAAACTTATTATGGTTCTGAAAATCTAAACCAATGGTTGAATTACCCATTATATCCATACCCAAGACAGCCCATAGACCTTGTATTCAATTGATTGATACTCAGTGACAGTATTAGTGATTGTATTGGTAATGACCTCTTGAGTAGGGTAATTCTTAACGGCTCCAAAGTTGAATCCCTGGATCATTCCCTTGACATCTATATTATACAGCACTGTAACGGCACTGTCTACAAAAAACTCTCCGATATAACTGGCTATTGAATCTCCTTCATGAACATAGATAGTATCGTGAATTGGTTTACTTATGTGTCGCACTTCAGACAGGAAAATAGTATCGCTTGGCAGTTCTACATATAAGGTGCGTATGAATTTCAGTAATTGTAGTCATAACGAATTCGTACTCCTTTTTGGTTGCTGTAATGGTCATTATCCCATGAGCAATAGCCATTAGGATGATGATGGTAGTTTTATTCATCTCTTAACTGCTTTTATCATTTTCTTGAGGATACCTGAAATTAAGCTGCCTGAGAAACCAATTAAACCACTAGCACCTAGCGTATCCATTCCAGATGTAATATCAAAGTATTCGCTAAGTAAGTTCCTTGTGTTTTCTATGCCTATGATGAGGAGAAAGGCTGTAACAAAAAAGTGAGCAAGGACATTATCGTTGTTCTTATTCCACCAATTTTTACACCAAGATCCAAACTTAATTTTTTCATCCTTGGCATCTACCAAATCTTTCTCGGCACTATATTGTAAAATCCAAAAAAGGGTAATCCCTGTTATTGCTGAAATGACATCGTATATGGATATTTGAATCATTTCTCTTTTAATTTTTTGCGTTCTAATACTGAATTTCCCAATTTGATTGCTACCCAAACCTAACTTCACTAACTGCTAGGAATAATAATGTCATCAGACCTAATAACGCAAAAACTAGAGCGGATAGAAAGCCTATTAGAGGAACAAGTACCCTTGAACAAGGAAGTGTTAGACTTTAATGATGCTTGTAAATTCTTAAATTTCAGTAGTAGTCATATGTATAAATTGACAAGCAGTCAATCAATACCACACTTCCGCCCTAATGGAAAAAAAACTGTACTTTAAAAGATCTGAGTTGAACGATTGATTACTTCGCAACCGAGTAGATACAATAGCTGAAATAGAACAACAAGCAGCAGATTATAGAATAAAAAGTAATTTCAAGTTTTAAGTAATCAGTGCTTTTAGCTACTTCTTATCTTTAAAATCGTTCCTTCCAACATTGTCTTTGGCATTGAGGTTATAGGTTAGTAAAACACCTTCCTCTTTCTTGATTTTCTACCACTTGATTCTCCTGTCAACGCCTTCATTACGTTTTTATAACTAGGAATGCCTCCTTCTGATGAGAATAATTTGCTGAGGGTGGTTTCCGCTAGTTCAAAAGTATGTATAATACAATGCGCATATTATTTTTTGGAGTTAGTTATTTTTTTTAACTTACTTATAGCCTTAAAGTAATTGCTGCAATGAAACGCACTAAATTCCTCTATCTCATAAGCGTTCTTTATTTAACTGTTTTGTTAACCAATTGCGGTGAAAATCAGCGTAATGCACCTGTCAAATCTCTTATCTATTTAGCCGAAAATGGGCTAACCGTAAAGGCAAAAGAAAATGTCCATCTCATCTTGGGGAAATCATATGTATTAAATGAGAAAATATATTTAGTGGTCGATTCAACTATGCTGTACGAAATGGTTGCTAATGATGATGATATTACAAAAGTAGTAACTACTTACGTGAAAGATATGAGTGATTTGTTTGCTAATGCAGAATTTTTCAATAAGGATATTAGTTCTTGGGATGTGAGTAATGTGACGGATATGAAAGGGATGTTTGCAGGTGCTACTTCTTTCAATAAAAGTTTGATTCATTGGGATGTAAGTAATGTGACAGATATGTCTCTGATGTTTTATAGGGCAACTTCTTTCAATCAAGATATTACTCAGTGGGATGTGAATAAGGTTTTAAATATGAATCAAATGTTTTCTGGGGCGGAGGCATTCAATCAAAATCTAAGTGATTGGAATGTTGACAACCTCACACAATGCTTATATTTCAACCAAAAGACCCCATTACGGGCAGAAAATAATCCTAACTTCGTAAGATGTGATATTGATCCTCTTAATGACGATGCTATTTACCGAGATGAAAATAGAATTACTATTAAAGCAACTAAAAGTGCTGAAATTGGAGCTTACTATGACTTAGACGGGATCAGCTATTTGGTAGTAGATCATAATTTACTATCTGAAATGGTGAGAAAAGGAAAGGATATTACTAAAGTGGTAACTACTAAAATTACAACTCTCAATTTTTTGTTTTATAAAAAGTCTTTTTTCAATCAAGATATCAGTACTTGGGATGTAAGCAATGTGAGTAGTATGAGGGGTATATTTTCTTGGGCTCAATCTTTTAATCAAAACATCAGTGCTTGGGATGTAAGCAATGTGACAGATATGTCTCTAATGTTTATTGGAGCGGAATATTTTAATCAAGATATCAGTTCTTGGGATGTGAGTAATGTCACAAATATGTATGAGACATTTTATGGCACGAGTTTCAATCAGGATATTAGTTCTTGGGATGTAAGTAATGTGACAAATATGCATGGAATGTTTATTGATGCTCTAACATTTAATCAAGATCTTAGCTATTGGGAAGTAAAGAGTGTTAAAAAATGCTATGCTTTCAGCGCAGAAAGTCCTGCTTGGACATTACCTAAACCTAACTTCACTAACTGTGGGGGATAAGCCTACTCCTCACCCTTAAAATCATTTCTTCCAACATAGTCTTTGGCATCCTTGTAGAAGGGAATTATTCCCATCAATCCCATTGTTTCAAAAGTACCTTTCATTACTTGATCCATATGCTTTTTTTTCTCTCTTTTTTCTGCTTTTGATACTTACTACTCTTGTAGGTTCACTCTTTTTTCTTTCCAAAATTATCACTTAAGATATGTGCTACACCACCAGCTACCTTGATACTAGCCTTTGTATACTGTCAGCAAAAAGTGAACTAATAAGGGTTAAATTATAAGAGCGTGTTTTAAACAGAGTAAACACTTAAATTTAACTATAATGGGAAAGAAGAGAAATGTAAGTTCATTAATAAGTGAACTATAAAGGAAGACACGCAAGGCGTATAATTCAGAGGAAAAGATCAGAATTGTAATTGAAGGTATCCCCGGTGAGGTGAGTATTGCTGAACTCTGTCGCAAGGAAGGCATTCATCAAGCAAACTATTACAAGTGG
>Ga0206129_10004486_pt1 | contig 15339 bp, 12 predicted proteins | sample Helgoland_Spring_8_FD_148616 | JGI IMG/M metagenome (GOLD analysis project Ga0206129, IMG submission 148616) | Pelagic subsurface seawater microbial communities from Kabeltonne, Helgoland, North Sea - Helgoland_Spring_Bloom_20160502_2 | ecosystem: Environmental > Aquatic > Marine > Epipelagic ...
GAAGTTCTTTCGGGAAACCATCCCAAATGAGTGGAAAGCCTTCCGTGACCAAGTATCAGACAATTTCCGCGTCATAACCCATGAAAAAATTCGGGTTTTGGGGTAGCAGCGGTATAAAACCAACTGGCTTCTTAGTAAAATCAGTCCTCGCTTTATCTTAACTATGCCGAGCTGCAGAATGTACCCAAGCTTCGAAAGCATCCATGGTTGCGTTTACTTCGCGTGATCTAGGGCGGATCAAAGCGTATGGTGTCGGACCGCTAAGTGTCTTTAGGCTCACTTTGTGCAATGATCCCGACATAATCGCTTGCTCTGCGAAAATCTCAGGCAACAAAGCAATCCCTAATCCTGCTTCAGCAGCTGAGAGCACCATGTCAAAATGTTGCATCTGTGGACCCTGAAAGCGCTTTATTGGAGTAGTCCCTGTTTGTGAAAACCATTCATTCCAAAGCTCGGACCGTGTGGTCAATTGAATAAGTGGATAGGATAGTAACTCTTCACTCGATAAAGTTTGTCCGCGCGCGATAAAGCTAGGCGCAGCAACTACTATGAGCGATTCATCCAACAGGGGAAAAACGTCAGTATCGCTTCGTGCCATTACGGCCCTTTGAATTGCCGCATCAAAAGGGCTTCGATCAAAATCTACAGGATGCAACGCCGAGGCGAGATCAATCGACACATCTGGATGCATCTTAAGAAATTCTGGCAACCTTGGGATCAGCCATGTAGCCGCAAACGTCGGAAGCACCGCTAAACGGAGCACATCGCCGCCTTCACTGAAGGCCATGGCCATCTTCGCAGATCGGTCAAGGGCTTCGAGAATCTCACGCGAGTCGTGCACCATCGCACGTCCCGCGTCTGACAGCAGCAATCGTTTGCGCACGCGGTGAAAAAGCTTCACGCCCAGCCTATCTTCTAACGCGCGGATTGAACGACTAACTGCACTTTGTGTCAAGTTAAGCTCTTGGGCAGCACGGGACACTGATCCAAGGTCTCCGCAAAACACCAATGCACGAAGCTCTTGAACACTAGGCGTGTAACTAGGACGGTAAACCATAATATTCCCAAAACTCATGAAGTATGAATATTCTATTGTTATCTATTATCGGGTGAATTTGCTAGCAGACATCAAGCCAAAAGGACTTTGAAATGATGCTGAAAGCTAAAGACAACCCCGATCTTAACCGCTTCAATTATGAAGACCCCTTCCAACTAGAAGCGCAGTTGTCTGAGGAAGAGCGCATGTTGCGGGATGCGGCAAATGCTTATGCCCAAGACAAATTGCAGCCAAGGGTGATCGACGCTTTTCGCGAAGAGCACAGTGACGCAAAGATCTTTCGCGAAATGGGAGAAATGGGACTTCTTGGCGTCACTATTCCTGAAGAATATGGCGGTATCGGTGGGTCCTATGTGTCTTATGGTCTTGTCGCGCGCGAAGTGGAACGGGTTGATAGTGGATACCGCTCGATGATGTCGGTGCAAAGTTCGCTCGTGATGTATCCGATCTACGCTTATGGCTCTGAAGGACAGCGTCAAAAATATCTGCCCAAGCTGGCCAGTGGAGAGTGGATCGGCTGCTTCGGCTTAACCGAACCAGATGCGGGCAGTGATCCATCTGGGATGAAGACTACGGCGAAAAAATCGGCAAATGGCTATACAATTTCCGGATCAAAGATGTGGATTTCGAATAGCCCTATCGCCGATGTTTTTGTTGTTTGGGCAAAATCGGAGGCGCATGGCGGCAAGATCCGAGGCTTTATTTTGGACAAGGGGATGAAGGGCCTGTCCGCACCTAAGATCGGCGGCAAGCTTTCTCTGCGCGCAAGCATTACCGGTGAGATCGTTATGGAGAACGTCGAAGTCGGAGAAGATGCCCTTTTGCCGAATGTCGAAGGTCTCAAAGGGCCGTTTGGCTGTTTGAACCGCGCACGGTACGGGATCAGTTGGGGCGTGCTCGGTGCAGCTGAGTTCTGTATGGAAGCGGCTCGTCAATACGGACTGGATCGCAAGCAATTTGGAAAACCCTTGGCGCAAACTCAACTACACCAGCTCAAATTGGCCAACATGTTGACCGAGATTAGTCTTGGTTTACAGGCCAGCCTTCGAGTTGGACGCTTAATGGATGAGGCACAAGCAGCTCCCGAGATGATTTCGATCATCAAGCGTAACAACTGTGGCAAGTCATTGGATATCGCGCGTGTGTCACGGGATATGCATGGTGGTAACGGGATCTCTGACGAGTTCCAGATTATGCGTCACATGATGAACTTGGAAACCGTGAACACTTATGAGGGAACGCATGACATTCATGCGCTGATTATCGGCCGTTCAATTACTGGCTTGCAGGCGTTTTTTTAGGAGCTGAAACATGTCACCGCTTGAAGGCCTGAAAGTAGTCGAACTTGCACGTATTTTGGCCGGACCCTGGATCGGGCAGACACTTGCTGATCTCGGGGCGGAAGTGACGAAAGTCGAAAGCCCCGACGGCGACGACACACGAACCTGGGGACCGCCATTCATGGAGCACAATGGCGTCACCTCAGCCGCCTATTTTTACGGCTGCAATCGAGGGAAAACAGGGCTGCGTGCTGATCTCAAAACCCCCGAAGGAATTGCCGCCGTCAAAGCCCTTGTCGCAGAGGCCGACATTTTTATCGAGAATTTCAAAGTAGGCGGATTGGCAAAATACGAATTGGATTTCGAAAGTCTCCGTGCCCTGAACCCGCGCTTGATCTACTGCTCGGTGACGGGTTTTGGGCAGAGCGGTCCACTTTCACACAGGCCCGGTTATGATTTTCTGTTGCAAGGAATGTCCGGCTTAATGTCTGTAACAGGAGAGCCCGGTAGCTCACCACAGAAGGTAGGCGTCGCAGTAACCGATATCGTGACTGGCCTTTATGGCACCATCGGAATTCTATCCGCCGTGCAGCAGCGCCATACGACCGGTAAAGGTCAACACATTGACATGTCGTTGCTAGATTGCGCGACAGCTATGATGGCCAATCAGAACATGAATTATCTTGCAACAGGTCAATCACCTACTCGCGCCGGAAACGCACATCCTAATATCTGTCCTTATGATGTTTTTGAGACCGCTGATGGACATATCATTCTAGCTGTTGGCAATGACGGACAGTTCCAGCGGTGCTGCGACGTTCTTGGCCTTTCGTGGCTTGCAAAAGATCCGCAGTTTGAATCCAATCAGCAGCGTGTCAAACACCGTAAAGAGCTAATGAAGACCCTTGCAAAGGCAGTTTTGACTTGGCCTTCAGAAGATCTCTTGGCTGAAATGTCATCGAACATGGTTCCTGCAGGACCAATCAATTCGGTTGGAGAAAATTTGACGAGCGAGCATGCTATCGCGCGCGGGCTTGTGATTGATCCCGAGGGCGTCAAAGGCGTCCGCACGCCAATTATCTTTTCCGATGCCGAGTTAAAACTTAAGCGCAGCGTCCCACGCTAGGTCGCGAAAAAAAGGTGCCCCGCCATCGGGACACCTTAGACTTTTGTTAGCGATGGCTGAAATTACTTCAGAAGAACAGCCAATGGTACGGGCTCACTGATCGTGAAGCTGCCAGTAACCGCTGGCTTGCCATTCGTGATCTCAATGATCTGCATCTCAGCTGTGTTTTGGTGGTGAATTTCACTAGAAAAGCTGCGTGGACCAAAGGCCGTCGGCTCATTGCTCATCTTTTCAAGCTCAGCAGTCACCGCAGAGGCTTCAACTGTGCCGGCACGCTCTACCGCTTTTGCCCAAAGGTCGATCAACAGGTAACCGGGGTAAGCGTAGGTGCTGGATGGACCTGCGCCCGTTGCCGCTTCAAATGCATCTCGGAATTCGTTAACCGCAGGGCGCGTGTCATCGCCATAGATCGAGCCTTGAACCGGAACGATGAAGTTCGACAAATCGGGGGCTGCATCGAGCCAGTAAGACCCATCAACCGCAGAGCCGTTCAGGATTGTGGAATTGATACCCGCCGCTCGGATCTGACGCACAGCAGAAGCTGCGCCCGGGATGTAGGAACACAACATGATCACATCAGGCTCTTTGTCGAGACTTTTGATCCGAGTGATTTGGCTGGCAATAGAAGCATCACCATTGAGGAACGTATCACGACCAACAATTTCGCCGCCCGCTTTCGGGAACATCCAGTCGTAACCTGTGCAGATGCCTTTGTTGTATTCGATTGTCGTATCAAGCAGCACGTAGCCTGTCATGGCCTCGCGCTCTTTTACAGCCCACTCAGCCATCGTCGCGCCTTGGACAGCAGCAAGAATAGAGGCTGAGAAACTATTTGGGCCAACGCCTTGAATGCCAGCCTTAATATCTTCCGCGCAGAGGAAGAATGAATTCAATCCTGCACTTTCAGCCGCCAATGCAGCAGGTGCGCCAAAGTCATAATCGCAAGACACAATCAACATGTCCGCACCATCGTCAACCATCTGAAGACCAGCGCTTGCAGATTGCGCTTGGTCACTCTTGGTATCTGCCTCGATCCACTTGAGCTGTTTGCCCATCAGGCCACCAGCAGCATTGATCTCATCAATGCGAATGCGCGCAGCGGCAACGGCTGGTGCGTCATAAGCTTCGACCCAACCTGATTTCGCAATTGCAAAACCAATTGTAATGTCATCGGCAAACACAGGCGTCGCAAGTCCCATCAGAAGCGTTGCTGTGATAAAGTGTTTCATTGTGGTCTCCTTGTTGTGCAGTTTTTTGGTATTGAAGTCAGCGTTTCCCCAGTCGGAGACGCAGTTCGCGCCCGCCGGTTAGTCCAGCAGGTCGCAGAATGAGAACAAGGATCATGATGATCCCGATGATGATTTCCTGAGCACCTGTTGGCAGGGCAAATGTCGTTTCACCGAACGCGACACCACGTTCTGCGCGCACGAGCGCTTCAATGATAATAGACAGGACCAGCACACCTGTAACAGCGCCAGTTAGGCTACCAATGCCGCCGACAACCAACATTGCGAGAGTGATGAATGTTACGCCTAGATAGAACGAGTTGGGGTTTAGAACGCCGAGCGAATGTCCAAACAATGCGCCTGCGACACCTGTGAAAAAGGCGGAGACCACGAGGGCGATAAGGCGGTGGCGATACATGTTTATGCCACTCGCATCGGCAGCAACTTCATCTTCGCGCGTAGCGCGCAAGGCGAGACCTGAACTTGAGTTTGCGTAACATGCAGCGGCGAGAACCGTTGCTGATGCCCACGCCAAAGTGACCCATTGATCCGCATAGCGCGTAAGCCCGACGACAGACGACGTCGCCCCTGTCACGCCTTCCCAACTTGAATAGATGGTGTAAACAATCGCGAGGAACGCAAACGTCGCTATGGACGCAGCGATACCGGTTAATCGCAAAATTGCGGCTCCCGAGATGAGCGCAACAATTGCTGCCAATAGTCCAGACACGACCGCAGCTGGAAACACATGCCATTCTGCATTGGCCAAGAACGGCCAAAGGTCGGGCAGGAAAAGCCCTTTCATCTGAGGGCGCAGTGTCAACCAAGCAGAGCAATAAGCTCCGATGGCCATGTAGGCGGCATGACCGAAGCTAACCACACCGGAGTTACCCACGAATATCCACAATCCAACAACAAAGGTCACACGGATCAAGGTTTGCGCCGCCATGCGGGCTAAAGATTTATCTCCAAACAGCGTGACCAAGAAAGTGAAAACGATCAATATTGCGATCAACAGAATGGGTGTAGACCAAGCGCTGAGGCGTTTTTGTTTGTGTGTTTGTGCCATGTTCTTACACCCTCGGCTTGGACGAACGCGGCGCGAACAGTCCATCGGGTTTCAGCAACAAAACGGCGATCACAAGCGTATAGAGGAACGCATCCCTAAAGGGGCGCGCTTCAAGCGGAAGAAACCCTTGCAAAATGACCGAAGCCGCCCCGATTAAGAAGCCTGCGGCAACTGCCCCCGGCAAGCTACCCAAGCCCCCAATCACTGTGGCGATGAAGGCAACCAACATGATTTGCCCGCCCATGCGCACATCCGCGACACCCGTCTGCGTGACCATGATCAGCGCGACAGCCGCTGCCAAAGCACCCGACAACGCAAAGGCCCCTGTAATCACAACGTTCGCGCGAACACCGAGCAATCTAGCCATCGTGAAATTCTCTGCGGCAGCACGCATTTCCAACCCGATCCGTGTGCGTTTTAAGAGCAGAGCCAACGCAACAACGACGATCAAGGTCGTCACAATGACGATAATTTGTAAAAGCGGGATCGATGCACCAACGATACTGACAGGTTTGTTCAACTCGGGCCAAAGGCTAACAGCTTTAGGGCGGCTGCTGTAGACAAGCAACAACGTGTTCTGGATCACAAACCCAAGCGCAAAGGAGGAGATCATCATCGCAACAGGGGTCGAATTACGCATGTGCCGGAACACGAAAAATTCCGACGCAACGGCAACCAAGGCACCTATCGATAGCAACATAGGAATGAGCAAAATCGCGGGCGCTTTACCTATGAACATCACTGCAACAGCGTCTGTTGAAGGGACAATCAGCGCGAATACGCAAAAGGCGATATATTCGCCATGGGCGAAATTCACGAGATTCATAACCCCGAAAATCAACGCGATCCCTAGCGCAGCCATGGCGTAGATTCCGCCTAAGCTCATAGCATCAAAGAAAAGCTGTGGAATAGCGTTCATGCTGTTTCCTTTGAATTATCTTGCCCGAAATAGGCTTCGTTCAGCAGATCACTTTCCGCGAATTTTGCAGCATCACCGTCACCAACGACTTTGCCACCGCGTAGAAGAACCATCCGCCCCCCTACGCGGGCGGCGCGCGCTGAGCTCTGTTCGACGATGATAAGTGTCAGGCCGCGATCTTTTTGCAGATTCACAAGCGTTTCGTAGACTTGATCGACGATGTTCGGGGCTAGCCCAAGCGAAGGTTCATCCACCAGCATCAGCTTGGGATTGGTTAATAGACCGCGCCCAATGGCGAGCATTTGTTGCTGCCCACCAGATAGTGCGCCCGCGTTGGAGTGACGTCTTTCGCCAAGGATCGGGAAGCTCTGGTACACCTCCGCAATATCCGTCTCAATTGCGGATTTATCGCGACGAATGCCTGTGCCGACGCGTAAGTTCTCTTCAACTGACAGAGTTCCGAAAATCTCACGGCCTTCTGGCACCATCGTTAGGCCCAAACGCGCAATCGCCTCAGGTGAGCGCCCATTTAGCACATCCCCATCCACTTCGATGCGGCCATGCGACGTTGGCGCGGCACCGCAAATTGCTTTTAACAGCGAGGATTTTCCAGCGCCATTGGGGCCGGAGATGAACAGTCGCTCTCCCTCTTCCACTGTGAAGGAAACATCCGACAGTGCCGGCACTTTGCCGTAACGCACCGCGACATCGAAAACGCCTAACTTAGACATCACGTACCCTCCGTATGTTCAGCGCCGAGGTAGGCTTCTCGCACGGCTTGGCTGCCAAGGATCGCGTCTTTGTCGCCCTCTTCGATCGTCTTACCTGCGTCCAAAACGTAAACATGGTTCGATAAAGACAGCACCAAACCAACGTTGTGCTCGATCAAAAGGACGCCACATTGCAATTCATCCGCAATCCGTCTGATGATCGAGGCCAAATCATTCGCTTCGGCTTCAGACATGCCAGCGGCAGGTTCGTCCAACAAAAGGAAATCAGGCGAAAACATCAGCGCACGGGCAATGCCAACGCGGCGTTCGTCCGTGTAGGGGAGACCCGCCGCTGGCAATTCAGCCAAGTGCGCCGCACCCATCCAAGTCAGCAAACGCATCGCCTCTTCCTCAGAGGCGCGACGTGAATGGCTAAGACCGACGCCCGTCACCGCCAAATTGTCAAGAACATCCAGACCAGTGAACAAGCGCCCTGCTTGAAATGTTCGCGCCAAGCCACGGCGACGAATATTATGTGGTGCCTTGGCATTGATGTTTTGACCATCAAGAATAACCGTTCCAGAGCTCGGATCCTGAAAGCCGGTAATCACGTTCACACAGGTCGTCTTTCCAGCGCCATTAGGGCCGATAAGCCCAACGACTTCGCCTTTTTTCAGCGATATCGAGATGTCATCAAGCGCCTTGAAACCGCCGAATGCAACGCTGATTGAACTTAGTTCTAGTGACAAAACGCACCCCTAATTCTATCAAGCCGAGCCTGAGTGGCTCGGCCTATTCCCAAAAGTCCGAGGCGCTAGGACCAATGCGCGACACTGCGCCGCTCAAAGCTTTCGCGGAACTGCGCAATTGTCTTGGGAAGCGGATCGCCCGTTTCCCAATCCAAAATCACAGCGTAACGGCGCACAGCATCCATCGAGTTGATCTCCCCTTTGCGATACATTTCTGCGATTTCTTCTGGATCAGAACGAGCCCAAGCGACGCGGTTAGCCCGGATGTGCGCGCGCATCTTATCGGTTGCGGCCTCATCAACTTCGTATTCGCAAAGATCTGCATCAATCTCTTTTATGACGACGCCGTAGTCCAGCGCTGCTCGTTCTATTGAGACGTATTCGTCAACAACATCCGTCAGCACAGCCTCGGTTGTGCGTTCCATCGGATCACCAAAACCACCGCCGCCTGCTGTAGGACGCGCGAATTCATCGCCCGAAAACATCGGGAAATCCGAGAAGACCGAGCCAAGCCACTCAGACGTATCTGAGCCTGCGCGCTTAATCGTCAATCCATGAGGCATTGACGGCAAACCACCATCGACACCCCACACAACTGCACGCTCACGATCACAAACATAGGACATGACAGATTTTTCGCTTTCGAGCAGTAGCGAGGTTTTTTGCACACCAGCGCCACCGCGCCACTTACCAGGACCCGCACTGTCTTGTTTGATCTGGAACTCTAGCGTGCGGGTGGGATTGACCCGCTCGTTGCCCTCATTGGGTTGGGACATAAGACCTGTGCCGAAACAGGCGGTGGTTACATCGCTCCCATCCTTGCCACGACGACCGCCCCAACCACCGGGGAGCCATTCGTAAAACATGAAGGTCGAATCCTCTTCGCGACGCTTATCCGTGCCGCCCGCCAAAAGGTACTCAAGGTTGAAAGCACAGGCGATAGCACGTTCTGGGATAATCTCTGACCACATTTCGAAGACCGAGTTCATGATCTTTTCGAAAGGCATCAAAAAGCCTGTGACCGCTACAGGCCATTGTGCGCTCACCACTGAATTCGCAGGTGCCTCAACCGAGATCATCCGGTAGAAACCACTGTTTAAAGGCAGGTCTGGGAAGAAGGTCTTCATCCCTGCAACCACCGCCGAGAAAGTCGCGCCTGGAGCGGAATTGTACATAGAACCAATTGTCGGATGACTACCCTCAAAATCGTAATGAATTTGATCGCCTTTGATCGTCATTTTGATGTGAATTGGGATCATTCCTTCGCCACCAGACGGATCACGGTCGATGTAGTCGACAGACTCCCAAGTGCCATCTGGGAGTGCTGCGATACGCTGACGAACAGCGCGCTCTACGTAATCTTGCACCTCATTCATGCCTTGCTGAACCTGCTCACGGCCATACTTGCGTACGAGGCGGAGAATTTCACGCTCAGATACTTGAGTAGCTTGGGCTTGCGAATGAATGTCACCGATGATCGAAGCAGGATCGCGCGTGTTGTTCGCAATCAAGTTCGCAACGTCCGAACAAAAGTCTCCAGCGCGGAACAAACGCACGGGCGTGATGCGCACCGCTTCACGGAACATATCCTTCGCGGTCACATCAAACGAGCCGGGAACAGAGCCGCCCAAATCTGACCAATGACCGTTGGATTGCGAAAATCCAATTAGCACGTCTTCATCAAAGATTGGGCGTACCAAACGGACATCGCTAAAGTGCGTGCCACCCGCGTATGGGTCGTTGATCGCGTAAACGTCACCGGGCATCATATCGCCCTTAAAGACACGAATAACGTCCTTGCAGGTGAAGTGCAGTGTGCCAACATGAACCGCGATGTCATCATTACCTTGAGCAACCGAATTGCCTTCGGCGTCATGCAACGCGTTAGAGAAGTCGCGGTTGTAGATCACGAACGAATAACAAGTGCGCAGCATTTGCTCCGCCATTTGGTCCACGGAAGTAATGAATGAGTTCTTTAGAACTTCGAACGTAACGGGATCTAGGGCTTTTGAATCACTCATGATTTTACTCCTGAACTCGAATGAGAATGTTCATATATTTGTCGACTTCAGCAGTCGTTTTTGGCGGAATAACTGTGGTAGAGTCGAATTGCTCAACAATCGCAGGCCCGTCGAAGGTTGCGCCCGCGGTAAGGTTGTCGCGCTCAAATACCATCGCTGTATGTGCCTTGCCCTCGAACCAAACGTCGCGCGTGTTGTCGGTTGTGGGCGTGTTCTTACTCACTTGATGGGTTTGCAATTCCGCTTTTGGAACCATTCCTGTCGCGGTCAAAGCAACTCGGAAAATCGAAACAGGTGCGTCGTCACGGCGATAGTTGAACTCACGCTCGTGCTCCTTGTGGAACCCGTCAATCAATGCATCAATATCAGTGACATTGGACGGTGCTGGCACCGCAAGCGAACGCCACTGGCCTTGATACATCATCTCAACGTTACGCTGGATAACGATGTCTTTCTTGGCCACGCCTTCGTGGGTTAAACGTTCAGCGGCCAAGGCTTCAAGACGCGCAAATGCAGCTTCGATATCAGCAGGTTTCGTTTCCGCTGCAGCGGCCATGAAACTCTCAGAGAAGTCATGCTGGATATCGACGAGCAAACATCCAAGCGCTGACGTCACGCCTGGGTTTGGCGGGATAATCACCGTTGGGATCGACAGTTCTTTCGCAATCGCAGCGCCGTGCAAAGCGCCTGCACCACCAAAGGCCACCAGCGCAAAATCGCGTGGATCATAGCCGCGAGAGATCGAAAGAAGTCTAACAGCATTGGCCATGTTCGCATTTGCAACCGCGACGATGGCTTCAGCTGCTTCGTGCAATTCCATTCCAAATGGCTCGGCGACAGACTCTTTTACTGATGCTTCAGCAAGTTTTGGATCAAGCGTAATCTTGCCACCCGCAAGTGACGTTCCAAGGCGACCTAGGACGACATTCGCATCGGTATTCGTCGCGACTTCGTTGCCGTTTTGGTAGCATGCAGGACCGGGAAACGCGCCCGCAGATTGGGGACCATTGCGAAGTGAGCCGCCCTCATCCTGCCATGCCAGCGACCCACCACCAGCGCCAATCGTCAAAACCTCAATAGAAGGGAAACGGATCGGATAGCCGTATTCGATATACCAATCTTTGGTGACGCGAGACTTGCCTTCATACACCAAAGAGACGTCCGTGCTCGTGCCGCCCATGTCAAAGCCAATGGAATTGTCAAAGCCACACAGGTTGCCAATAAAGCGGCTCGCGATTGCACCCGCTGCTATGCCAGAACCAGCCAAACGTGCTGCGAAATCCTTTACACTTGCAGGGGTCATAACGCCGCCGCCTGTGTGCAGGAGCAGTAAATCACGCTCGTATCCGCCGTCAGCTAATTTGCCCTCAAGGCGTTCAACATAATCAACGACGGAAGGCGACACGACCGCATTCGCCATCGTCGTAGAGAAACGCTCGTGTTCAAAAATTTCAGGAAGAACTTGCGACGAGATAGACACTGGAATGTCAGGCATCACACTGAGAAGGATCTCTCGCATCCGCGCTTCATTCGCCCCGTTTGTGTAGGAGTTCATGAAACAAACCGCAACAGAAGCCACTTCGCGCTTCTTCAAGACATGCGCGATGCGCAGTGCCTCTACTTCATCGAGCGCTTCAAGAACGGTTCCATTCGCATCGACACATTCCTTAACAACAAGGCGATCACGGCGTGGAATGTAGGGCTTAGCGACATCTTTGTACGTGTCCCAAAGATCCTCTTTGTTGGCACGCCGGATCTCGACAACGTCGCGAAATCCTTCGGTACAAATCATCGCTGAACGCGCCAAATTTCGGGTGATCAAAGCATTCGTGGCAACGGTCGTACCATGAGAAAACATCGACACTTTGCTTAGATCGATGCCGCCCTGCTCAATACCATTTAGAATAGCAACCATCGGGTCATCAGGCGTTGATGAAGTCTTCTCAATCCGGATCGACCCATCAGTTTCGTCCATGATACAAACGTCGGTAAACGTTCCGCCGACGTCCACAGCTACTCTGATATTCTTCATTTCTTCATCCTTCTTAAGACAATAAGGCATCACGATGGTGCCAGCGAAATGCTGACCCAATTCTAATCATTCGTTTAAGTTAGTGAATTGTCAGGACGGCCCTGCTTGCTGGCTTCTTTGTGCCGCCTTGCGTGTTTCGGTAGGCGTGCAGCCGAATTGTGCACGGTATGCTTTGTTGAACTGTGATTGATCCGAGAACCCCCAGCGATGGGCGATTTCAGCAATTGTCGTTATGCCTTGGACCTTCAAATCCTCTTGGGCACGTACCAATCGCTTTTCACGAATAAACCCGGAAATCGATTTGTCCGCGTCGAGAAAGAGTTGCTGAAGATAACGCAGGGAAACGTTGCAGGCCTCTGCAACAAGACCAGAAGACAGGTCTTCGTTGTTAAGATTGTTTCGAATGAATTGCTCCGCGCGATGTAGATGTGCCGCGCGGATTGAAGACATGTTGCTGTCCAAAACACGGTCATCGCTGCGGATCGATAAGCAAAGCAAATCTAAGATGTGCATCCCCGCCGCTGTCCGTGCGGCTTCATCCAACAAGTCAACGTGAGCAGCAGTGGCCTTCACCACATCGAGGAAGTAATTTGCAACGCCTTGCGTACCATCAAAGCTAAGGGCACCAAGGCGATCGGTTGGACCGATCCGTGCACGTACACTTTCGGAGGACACTTTGAGAACCAACAACTCATTGGTTTGTTCATGCCAAAACTCATAAGGCATGTCGCCACGTTCAACCAAGAACTCTCCTGGCGCACAAGTCGCTTGCCGATTGTTCTGACTAAAGCCGACGTTTTCCAGCCTAGGGATCGTAATTAGCAGGCTGCTTTCGACTTCTTCTAGAAAATGGCGTTTGTTGCGTTTGTACAAAATTCCATCGCAGCGCATCTGCGAAAGCCCGACGATGCCCAAACTCCAAGTATCAAGGTCTCCAGAGAACGACTGATCTTCGACCATCTGGGTTTCCAGTGGAAAGAATGTGTCAGACACCGCTGCCTGCCATTGAGTGGCAGTTAACCGTTTGTTCGCCGAACTATCCTTAAGTGTCATGTCTGATTCCCCACACACAGAGATCCCGTGTTGTATGAACCTAGCATTTTTCATGTGCATCACTTTGGTAAAAAACGCACAAACTTTTGTTCATGCATCAGAGCCGTCCTATAGAACCATCAGTTTTGCTGCATCGCCGAGGCCAATCTTCGTTAAAACCAAAGCTAATACAGAGCCTTAGAGTCTCCCCAAGCTTTTCCTGAATAATAGCTGCAAGCCCAAATAAACAAACGGTTTTTCAGAACGTTCTGTTGGATCAAGCGCTGAGAAAGCGTGGTTGGCAGAGCCATTTCACCAAAATAAAGAGCCGTCGTGTTTCAAATTCGCGCTTCATTTGTGCGCTTCAGCAGCACTCTAAAATTCCTTGCCAAGTTCGATGCAAGAGCGATAGCAACGTCTCAATAACGATCAAAATCTGATCAAATTCGCTCCAACTTGCTAGAAATGGTGTGCCCAATGAACATGAGACCAAACTCCGACGAAGCCCGTGATGTTGCGTATCATTTTCATGGCTACACAAACGCGCAAGCCCATGAAGAGGTTGGTCCGCTGATCATTGATCGCGGCGAAGGTATTCATGTTTTTGACAACAACGGAAAGCGTTACATTGAGGGCATGTCGGGGCTTTGGAGCGTCGCTGTCGGCTTCAACGAAAAACGCCTTATCGACGTCGCGCATCAACAGATGCAAAGACTACCATTCTATCACAATTTCTCGCACCGCTCGCATGGACCAGCGATTGATTTGGCTGAAAAACTGATCGAAATCGCGCCAGCTCCTATGAGCAAGGTTTTTTATACAAATTCAGGTTCAGAGGCGAATGATACGATCGTTAAGATGATTTGGTATCGTTCTAACGCTCTGGGAAAGCCTGAGAAAAAGAAAATTATTTCGCGTATGCGCGGTTATCACGGTGTGACAATTGCGTCGGCTTCTATGACCGGCCTGCCCAACAATCACCGCTCCTTTGATTTGCCCATCAATGGCGTGTTGCACACGACGTGCCCGCACTATTGGCGCGAAGGTCAAGCCGGCGAAACCGAAGAGGCTTTTGCCACGCGTTGTGCTCAAGATCTCGACGAGATGATCCAATCCGAAGGCCCTGACACAGTTGCTGCCTTCATTGCAGAACCTGTGATGGGTGCTGGCGGCGTTGTCGTTCCACCCGCGACTTACTGGGAGAAAATCCAAGCAGTTTTGGCGAAATACGACATCCTGTTGATTGCGGATGAAGTGATTTGCGGTTTTGGTCGCACGGGCAACATGTTCGGCTCGACCACTTATCAGATTAAGCCCGACATCTTGACCATGTCTAAGCAGATCACATCGTCCTATTTCCCTTTCTCCGCATTCATGATGAACGATCGTGCCTACGATCCTATTGCTGAGGAAAGTGGTCGCATCGGCGTTTTGGGACATGGCTATACGGCTGGCGGGCACCCTGTTGGCGCAGCTGTCGCGCTTGAGAATATCAAGATCATCGAAGAGCGTGGTCTTGTTGCAAATGCGGCTGAACGTGGCGCAGAGTTGCAAGCCGCGCTCGCTGATCTCGCCAGCTACAAACTTGTTGGTGAAGCACGTGGCGTTGGCCTTATCGCTGCACTAGAATTGGTTGCTCCTGAAGGCCGTGAGGACGAATTTAGTGCTGGCAAGTTGGGTGCACGAATGAATGCAATCATGCTAGAGAACGGCCTCATATCACGTAACATGCTGGATGCGATGGCCTTCTGCCCTCCTTTGACTGTAAGTGGGGGCGAATTGAATGAGATCATAAACATCACGCGTCAGAGTTTAAAAGAGCTGGAAGTTGAGATTGCTAACTAGCAGAATTCTCAAACCAAGACGTTTTTGATCCGAAACGTTCTTCTAATGCTGATCTGGCATTCGGGACAATGGACCTATCGTTGTCATCTAATCCATCGCAACATTCTTGAGGTCATTTTCTATAAGAATGTCAGCTTTTGCAAAGCTACCGCGAAAGTCGCGCACCCGCAGCGAATGTCGGCTTCCCGCCGATTCTGTGGAAAAACACCGTGTTGCTGGCGCAGAAAGTGGTGTCTTGAAGAGGGCGCGAGCGCCTTTCCTATAAGGCTTTGC
>Ga0206129_10004490_pt1 | contig 15332 bp, 10 predicted proteins | sample Helgoland_Spring_8_FD_148616 | JGI IMG/M metagenome (GOLD analysis project Ga0206129, IMG submission 148616) | Pelagic subsurface seawater microbial communities from Kabeltonne, Helgoland, North Sea - Helgoland_Spring_Bloom_20160502_2 | ecosystem: Environmental > Aquatic > Marine > Epipelagic ...
TTTTAACACTACTAACCGTGGGAACTCATCATCCTTATACCATTCCGGAGAGTGAAAAAATTCCGCAAATGGACAAGTTCAGCAATGCAGTACTGCACGTAGATGAAGTTCTCGATGACTACATCACTGAGCTGCAAGCATTGGGCGTTCTGGACAACACGCTGGTTATCATAACCAGCGATGAGTCCAATGGCTCCAAAACAGACGGCACTAATTTAAGTAAGAACTGGGTACCGCTGGTTATCATTGACGATACTGATAAACCGATAATAAGCGATAACATTTTTATCCAGACAGATATCCCGTTATCTATCGTCGACTATCTTGGGCACAAAGCAAGGGTTTTCTCTGGTCGCAGTCTGTTTCGATCTTATTCTCAGCAAAGACCGTTGGTGTTCAGTATGTTTTACGACAAACGTGTCTATCACCTGAGTGAAAAATTTTCCCTCACCTCTTGTGATTACAATTTCAACAACTGTTACCAGCGCAACGGCACTAGCAATACTTTGGATGAAAACCATTGGTACAAGATTACATCAGCGGATCCGGAGACAGTCGATGCCATACGCCATGTGGTGGCGCAAAATGATTGGGACTTTACACGCTTAGATCAGGAGCCGGTCATCGAGGATGCCGGCGCGCCCTGGATTGGCGAGTATTTTACCGGAGAAGATTTTTCTGGAAAACTTCAGGTGCGCTACGAAAAACAGATCGACTTCGACTGGGGTAACAGCGCACCGATCAAGGGCTTCCCCACCGTCAACACATCAATCCGCTGGCACAGCTGCCTCGCAGTTGAGGACGCGCAACGCTATCGCTTTGAACTCACTGCAGACGACGGTGCAAAATTGTATATCAACGACAACTTGCACATAGACCAGTGGCAGGGATTTGCCGGAGTGACCGGGTCACAGGACCTTATCCTGACGCCCGGCTCCCATCTTTTACGGGTTGAGTATTACCAGTGGTACTACGACGCCGTAGCTAAAGTGCGTATCACTGACTCCACCGGTGCCTCGGCAAACCTGAGTAGACCAAAGTTGTCTTCTCAGGGCCCTTTCCGCTGCTCTGACGCCTAACTGCCGATTGTTACGCAACAACTAAAGCCTAACCAACCACTCAAGCTTCTTTGTTTAATTCCCAGCGCACCAGGTTTTTGCTCTTGAGCCGGTTGGCAACCAAACTGAGTCGGCTTCGCTCTTGTTTCCACTCTTCTAGCCACTTCTCTCCGGTTCGTTCTGCATCGACAAATACTGCATTAGTCACTATAACTGGCACCAGTATTGACAGGTGAACCACCATGCTAGTGACAATACTGTAACCCAACCAACCGAGATAATAGGTGGCTATCAGACCAAAAGACGCACTCCATAAGGTAAAGAGAACCAGCATAAAATAGGCTTGAAGGCTAGGATCAGGGACATACTTTAATGGATTAAATTTGACACTCATGATCCGCCGCCAAATAAAAACCGTGGTCATTATTCCTCTTTTAAAAACGCTTGACTTCAACATACTACTCTCCCGCTTTTACTGAATTATTGACAACCTTCCCTCAGACTTTCGGCAGCATAAGAGACAACTGCGAAGTAAATTATCCAAGGGTAAAGGTTAATACGGAACAAATTTAACTCTAGGTCACAAGGTCACACACTAACCCAACTTGCAAGTTAGTTCGACATTGAAATATTGTCTACAGCGCCGCCAGCAGTGTTAGGCCAGCACCGGCAATGATTGCCGCGATCATTGCATAGGGTATTTGCGTCAAGGCATGGTCCATGACATCACAACCACTTCCCTGAGCTGCCAACACGGTGGCATCAGAGTAAAAGCAGGCATGACTACCAAAAGCGCTGGCAGATACAATGGCGCCAATGGCAAGAGGAATACTGACACCCATAGCCTCTGCGAGGGGCAGAATTATCGGGATCGCAATGGCAAAAACACCCCAACTGGAACCGGTGGCAAAAGAAATGAAGGCCATAGTGACAAACACCACCAATGGCAAAAGCACTGGCGTCATGACAGGCGCAACGGTATCAATAATAAAAGGCGCTAAACCCAAGCGATCATTGACCTCCTTAAACATGAAAGCCATTACTACAATGGTCAGCGCGGGCAACATAATTTTAATGCCGTCCAATACCGAGTCAAACATCTCAGTCCACCCCATCAGCTTTTGCGAGCCAAACAACAAGATAGTCAGTGCCACTGCAACAATAACGCCGAGTTGTACATCGGGATTCCAAGGGTCCCCCCACAGGCTAAAAACCAACAGCGCCATTATGGGTAGGGTAAAATGATAGAGTTTTACTGATCGGTCAGGTGCTTGAGACGTCTGTGGTTCAAACTCTTCGAATACCGCCGGCGTGTGCCCGGCTTGCGATCGAGCCTCAGCACGCTTCATCAGCCCCAACGCAGGAATGCGCCCCGTTGCCACCAAGGGTACCAGTAGTACAGCAATAATTGGATAAAGCATATAGGGAATGGCGCTAATGTACAGCGCCATGCCTTGACCTGCATCAGCGAAACCAGAGTCCATAAACAGCGCAGCGTAAAACACCGCCCAAGTAGACACAGGTATCAGCACACAAATTGGCGCTGCAGTGGAGTCCACCACATAGGCAAGCATCTCTCGAGAAACCTTAAATTTATCAGTCACCTTGCGCATCGATGATCCCACCGCCAATGCATTGAGGTAGTCATCGACAAAGATGACTAATCCCAGTAGCCAGGTATACAACAATGCACTGCCAGAACTCTGCGCGCGCACCGCCAGCACATCACTAAATGCACTGGCAGCTCCCGCCCGCATCAACAAGCTGATCAAGCTCCCCATGAGACCACAGACAATGATGATCCAAGCGATGGTCTCATCCATCATCACATCGAGCAAAATAGCTGAAAAATTGGTCAACGCGGCGCTAGGCTCTAACATCAGCAAACCCACCACCACGCCAGACAATAAAGATTCAATCGGTCTCCGACTCAGAATAGCAATAACAATGGTCACCACCGCCGGGATAAGCACCAACCAACTCTCTTGCAAAGACACAGGAAATCTCCTTGTATTCCAGTTTAATATCCTCTTTGGGCAACCTTAAAGGTTTCCTAAGTATATGCAACAGCTCTATTCCGCACCCTTGATCACCGCAAAAACTCAACGGTATTCAATAATCCGTGAAAAGGTTTCAGCGCTTAATATTCACCATCGCAAAGAATTTACTTTAACCCTCGATGGCTACCAATGTCTGTCGAAATTGCACAGCCATAGCAATCATGACGATCAAGAGTAAACTCGTAGCACCAAGAAAGGATCCTTCAACGTCAGCCACCGAGATCTTGCCCATCCATAGAGCAATCAACTGCGCATGATACAAAATACCAAATAAACCCGCTGAGACTGATGCCACTTTTGATGAAAGTGTTGGACCAAAAAGAGGAATGGCAACTAAAAGGGCGAAAACCGAATAAAGCCAAAACCCCAAATAGTCAAAAGATGTGTACAGAGAAAACGGCACGGACACGTTCAGCAACTGTAGTAATGTATCAGCCATTTCACTGCTAACAGCGTTACTGGAAGCAGTCTCGGCCAACATCGGAATCGTCCATACCGCGATAAACTTGGGAATAATAAAAGCCATTATCGAGAGAGTAACAGTGATCGCTGCGAAAACGGCTAACAGTGGATTGGCCTCACGCACCCGCCAAGCTGTTGATAGAAAAACAAGTGATAAACTCAACATTGCCACAATTTGATTAATCCAAGCGGCGATGAAATCTTCTCTATTGGCGACCAGCCAGACTAACCGATCGACATGCTCAGCCTGATAACCTTCGGCTATATCTAGCGGGAGAAACAGAGACATTAGTGCCGTGAGAATAACCACCAACACGGACCATAAGCCAAGACGGTTTACTTGATAATCGAAGGAATACGAGCGAGTCATTAAGATCTCCCAGTAAGAATGTTGCGAACCACAGCCTAAATGCGAGTTTAAAGGCCTCAGATTAAAGGTGTTTCTGGCAAAGCGCGCGTAGGTATGTCGAGGAGACCTATTTTAAAACATGTCAGTTGACATTTAAAGGACTAAAAACTTGATGAAGCGATAGCCCGATCACACAGATGAACCTGTGAAAAACGACTTTACCAGATAAAGAAAATGTATCAGTCGCAACAGAAACATACTACGTTGACTATTCTCGTACTCCTCAAAACTCTGAGGATAGTCGGCATTGCCCGGAACCACAATGAGTTGCTTCATACGCTCATGCTGGGAGGTGTATGTCACCCATCACCACTACATCATTTCTTATGTGATTGATAGCCAGATAGTAGAAACGTTCCAGCGTCTCAGGGCGCTCTATTGCATCATCATACGCCGCCTTGAGCACCTTTTTAACCTCACTGTCACCGTTTCTATACAGATTAGAGATTGCCCAGGCAAAGTGCCATACCGCATGATTCCAATCGATTACTGTAAATGGCTCTGTGTCATAGATCAGTCATTTTGGTAGTGAATAGGCGATGACCAAGCTCGCTCCTGCAGCGTGGTAGCCAAATCTGCTCTTGGAGCTACACCAGCGCGTAGTGCATCCCAAGTAGACCATCGGCAAGTTGGATTCTCCAATACGCGAGCATAGTAGAAGGCGCGCTGATCCCCTTTAAAACCGGGATCCCGCCAGAGTGCGGCCAACTGTGCCGAGCCGGTTTCAGGATTTATAGCACAGGTGGAAATATCGACTCTAGCACCATTATCGGGGCAACGGTGAGTAGCCTCATCTATCGCCCCACCATTGGCACAGGCAACATCAAAAACTTGCTCTTGCGGGTCGCCATTGGCATCGATCCACCCCTTTATCACTTGCAACCGTTGCAGAGGGGCGTTGTCAGGGTCAGCCGAGGCCATAATAAGAAAACGAGGTGACTCATCTGCAGGTTTATTTGTCTTGGCTAACAGAGTACCACCCATGCTGACGCCTGAAGCGTAAGCCCTTTGGATACCATCAACAGCCGTTAACATGGTCTGATCAAAGTCGTACCCAGCAAAAAAACGCAGTCGAATGCGAGGCCCTGAGGTGGCGAATACCTCTTTGCGACGGAAAGCGCTATACAATGAATCTCGGGTATTATCCTCTGCCCACGCCGCAGCCAGTCCCGAAGCACCAAAGGTTGGCACGCCACCCCCCGTATACACCCCTCCATTGATTTTCACGTACATATTTTTACCCAAGGGTGTGGGCCGCAAAGACGTAAATAGCTTACTTGAATAGTAAGTAAATTGACCCACCAATCCAGTTTCCGGTATTGACCCCCTCTGGAAGGCTGTGCTCGATAAAATACCTAACTTAGAAACAAAGTTTGATTCATCATTCTGGCTCGCAGCCGAGTGGGTATCGCTGGAACCGATAAAGCCAAACTGATAGGGATTACCAGTTCCCTGTTGCTCCAACACCATGCCATTAAGCAGTGCCTCTCTGACAAAGGAACCATTGACTGCGCTCAACGCAGCGGTGGCTACTCGGTAAGGCGCGATCTCAAAACCCGCCCACTCATCTGTTGATGACAGCATTGGATGCGTTTCTGAAGTACCTTTGATCTGAGTCATCTCCACAATGGGTTCATTGCGCGTTCGCTGAGCAATATACGCATCATCAAAAGGGTTGCCTGCAACGTCGGTGAGCTTGAACATCTGGCCATTGGAACCATTAGAATTATGCGGAATGGCTATGCTCTCAACCCCCAAACTGCGCAGCTCATCCATCCAATCCCACAAATCCTCTGGATTGCTTGAGTGAAAACGTGAGAAAGGTTCTACAGGCAGGCGATCAGTGTTTTGAAAGATTACATTCCTGTGCAGGTTACCCATTTTAGCGGTAGAGGTGGTGTATTCATAACCAGCGAAGGTGGTAAATCGACCGGGGTCGTTGTACTCATCAGCCGCCGTAATAATATCTTGCCAAGCATTTCGGGTGATATCGAGAACCTCTTGCCGATTGATCTCACCCTCAGTAATTCCCTGAATAAGATTAGGGATAAAACCACCAAAGGTCACCAGCCGTTTGGTTCTGCTAAACAAGTCAGTGCCAAAGTTGTCCGGTGCATTTAAATTGTGGTAGGGCTCGGAGAAAGGTTTCTTCGAAAATGAAGTGGTGGTATCAGCCGCCGCTTTTACTAAGCCCAAAAATTCACCATGGTCCGTGACTGCGTAAAAATCCATTGGCCGAGTCAACTGCATGTCGTACCCGGCAGGGTTTTTAATTGCCTCGCCTCGAGCAAAACGATACGCATCATAGGGCGTAGCAAGAGTGCCAAAGGCGTGGCCATCAAAAGAATAGGTAGTGTGCACATGCAGATCACCAAAATAGGCGTTACGCTCTCGATAGGAATCATTGGTTTTAGTTGAGGAAAAATCCAACTCTGGGTCTCTGACTAATAATTCCGTAGTGGCATCAAACAAGCTGGTCTGACCACCCAATGCCCCCGCCTCAGGACCGGTTAACAAGGCGTCAATTTCCGCGGTCTCTTGCAACACAGCCTGATCAGAATGAACGTCAGCAGCGGAACTGATAAAATTACTAGAGGGTTCAACAGCCCTCTCAGAGCAAGCTGTTATGCTAATACACAGAATCACAGCGGCTACTCTCAAGCCACCCTTGGATTGTTGGCAAACCATCTCCATTGCGTTTCCCTCTCATTATGGGCAGTGTCGTTGACTGCCTTTTATTTTTATTCAGCGTCTATCCACATGGGTGATCCCCATGCCATTTCAGTCACCGTTGCGGGCACATCCAGTCGTGGCGGCATACCCAAGCGTAAACTATCATAGGTAGTCCACCGACAGGTAGGATTTTGCACTATGCGAACATAGTAAAAGGTACTTTGCCGGGCATCATAATCTGGATCAGTCCATAGTGCTTTAATTTGATCGAGCCCCTGATGGGTGTCCCACTGACAACTATTCAAATCTACGGTCGCGGTGTTTTTAAGGCAGTTTCCCGTGGTTGCATCTCTTCCTGAGCCAGTACAAAAAACATCAAAAACCTGTTCTCGGCGTTGGCCGTCTTCAATCCATCCTTTAACCACCTGAGCCTTAGCCAGTGGAGCACTGTCAGGATCTTTCACTGCCCAGATAAACAAGCTAGGGACATCTCCGTCATTGTTATCAGGCGCAATTAAATTTCCACCCATGGGAATCCCACCAGCATAGGCTGCGGCCAAATCAACGGTGTCAGTTAAATCTTTTGGCAAATTAAAACCTAAAAATGTACGCAAACTAATCCGCGTCCCACTGGTGGCGTAAACTTCTTTGCGTTTCATGGCGTCAAACAGTGCATCGCGCGTATTTTCACTGGCCCAAACAGCGGCTAATCCCCCTGGATTGTTCTTTGCAGTACCTGTCAAATCGGTACTTTTATAGCGACGCTCGGCAGGAGATGAGGCAAATGTCGTCGCACGTCGGTAATCCCACTCCTCCGTATCACCGGGATTGGAATTATGCGTATCGGTGGCACCAATAAAGCCAAACTTCAATGGATTGACAGCCATTCTCTGTTGCAGTGTCAACCCCATGTGTAAACCATCGCGCGCCATGGATGTGGGATAAATACAGCTTGTCTCCTGGCCCTCGTCACAGGGCGGAAAAAATTGCTCATATCCACACTCTTCATCACCAAACCCGAAGGCCAATGAACACTCGGAGTTACCTTTAATTTGGAACATTTCGACGATAGGCTCGAAGCGGGCCCTCAAACGCCAGTCATCATCACTGTAAGTAAGGCCATCGATTGTCTTGCCAGAAAACGCCAGTCCCCAAGATTTATTCATGTTGTGAGGAATAGTGAGAAACTCACAATCACCAACGCAGGTGGATTCAAGTTGTTGCCAGAGATCAATCTCAGACGCCGCATCAAAGGCAGAAATTGCATACTCGGGCGTATCATGAGAACGAAAAAAGTACGTTGCGATGGAGTTTCCCGCGATCTGGCAACGCCGGTGAATATTCGTAACCAATAAAGGTGGTAAACACACCAGGCTCGTTGTGCCGCTCTGCTGCATCTTTAACCATTTGCCAAGTTGAGGCGGCAAACTTTCGCTCAACAGCCTGCTCACCATCAAAAATAGTCAAATCTCTCGTCGGCGGTCTTTGCTGTGCTCGGCCACGCAACTCTAAAAAGCCCATCAACGATGGGGTAGCATAAAAGTCACACTCGGCTTTTGCCTTCTCAGTAAGGTTTTTTTCGGCACAGGCCAAACCGGGGCCGAAACCTTCGGCATGATCGGTGAGCGCGACAAAATCTAGCGGCCGATTGAGTTCCACCGACTCCCCCGTGCGAAGTGTTACAGTCTTACCCTTAGCCACTTGATATGCGGTATCCATATCAAACCGATTGCCAAACAAATAGGCATCTAGCGATATGTCAGTGTGAACGTGAAGATCGCCAAAATAGACATTGTTTAGGTGGTTTTTTGGCTGTTGCAGTAGCGCTTGTCGAGGCGGGCGAAAATAGCTTTTCTCGTCCTGTAACCGAGCCTTAGAGACAATGTCAGCAATCTGCTTATCGCTGGACGGCAACGCGAGCCTGGCATAAAGGTCAAACGCTTGAAACCCGCCAAAAATGGCGATAAGCACCACAAAAAATCCTATCCATCTTCTGTAGCTCATGGTAATCGCCTCAAGGTTTTTTTAAACTATTACTCTCTTATACCCTAACATCTCCAGAAAAATACAGGTAACCATTGTTATTAAGCGGCCGCCATAACTGGCGTCAGCTTCTCTTGCCAATGTTCTAAAAGTGGGCGGTTGTCTATATCCCAAGGATGAAAGTCATCCCGAAAAAACGCTTTATAGGCTGGCACATGGATGCGAATGAAACCCTGTTTGGAAAACAAAAATTTAGCCATACTTTTAACTGTTTTCCATTTCCACAGCTGCTGGTCATGGCGCAATATCTTGATGGCCACTTTCATCACATCCCAAAACAGCGTCATCATGGAGAGTCTCATCACTGTGGTGCGCATTTTATTGTCGCCACCAATTTGACGGTAAACATCAAAAGCCACGGATTTGTGCTCCAGCTCCTCAAGAGAATGCCATCGCCAGAGATCCCCCAGAGGGCCTTCGACATTCTTAACCAACTTACCCTGTAAGAAGCTCTCACCAAAACTGGCCGTAAAGTGCTCCACGGCGACCGTAGATGCCAGCATGACTCGATTAGTGATCTTCGGGTCGTTTTTGCTCGCTTCAATTCGGTTTAAATAAACACCCTCAAGCTTCTCCAGGTCATAACCCCGTTGCTGGCAGAGCAATTGGTTGTATTTGCGGTGCTCGCGACTGTGAATTCCCTCTTGTTTAAAGAAACCCTTCACTTCACTGCGCAGCTTTGGATCCTCAATGCGATCCTGATAGACGCGCACAGAATCAATAAAGTTTTTCTCGCCGGAGGGAAAGCTGATACTCATAGCATTAAAAATTGCCGTCAAAAAAGCATCATTATCAGCCCAGTCAGTGGCGAGTGCCTGCTCTATTTTAAAGGACATGTTTCTCGCTTTGATAGACACGCCCTCGGGTGTATTGGAAGAAGATGGCAATGCGGTCATGACTAATTCCTATGTTAATCGTTAGTTGACGTAACTATACTGGAAAATATACCCTATTAAGGGATATTTTACGCCAATGTAAGGGATATTTTGCGCCAATTGGGCGCACACATTAAATGATCTAACATGCAATTTAATCATTGCTCGGGGTCAGTATGAACAAAACGAGTCTTCATGATGACTTTATTCATCAGCTAACGTCTCTCCTTGCTGAGGATGGATTTTCCCTGTCAGAAATCATCAAACAAGCCATTACAAATGGCAATATTACTCACAATCTGCACAGCGAAACTGAAACACTCAGGTTGATGGAAGTCCTCGTTGCCTCCACCGGTGATTCTAGCCTGATGATTCGTTTGGGTCAGCGCATTGATATCGCCAGTCTTGGCACCTTTGGCTTTGCTCTAATGAGTTGTGCCAACCTCAATGAGGCACTGAGACTATTGCTCCGATATCAAACCATCACTGGTCCAGGCCCAGCATTTGAACTCCATGAAAACCACGGCAACATCATGCTCCGTCTACGGATTAACACAGGCAGTCCGACTCAGCAACGGCTGCTAAAAGAGCTAACTTTTTCGCAAATTATCAGTATGGGTCAATTTCTCGTGAGCGAGGCCATAGAGGGCGCCGAACTTGATCTGAGTTATGCACCGCCCGCCGGTGCAAAGCGATATTCTGAGCTGCTGTCGGTCGCCGTTAATTTCCAGCAGCCCCACAGTCAGCTGGTTATCCCGAAAACGATCATGGGCGTGCGTATCCGTACCGCCAACCCGGCAACCCATGTAATTTTTCAGCAACAGTGTGAAGACCTACTGCGCAGTCTCAATCGGGTTGAAAACTTTTCCTCAGCCGTACGGCGTTTGTTAATTAATGCCGGCGGCGCATTCCCCGACATAAAAAAAGTTGCTGCCGATCTTTTTGTCAGTGAACGAACCTTGAACAGGCGCTTACAAGCTGAAACCACCAGCTTTAGAATAATTTGCGATGAAGTTCGCAATTTATTAGCCTGCCAATATCTGACCACGACGGCCCTAACAATGACTGAAATTGCCTCTTTACTGGGCTACACAGAAGCCGCCAGTTTTCGTCGTGCCTTTGCTCGTTGGCACAGAGTGACGCCGGGCCAGTTCAGACGGGAATACCTAACTAACTAATTTGAATTCATCGTTGTTGATCCCATAGAGTATCGAAGACAAACTCTCGCATTAGTAAATTTCCATTGAGGTTTTCAACCGTTGGTTACACAATGGAAAGAAAATAAACACAATGATTAACCCAACCTAGGAAATTACCTGTGAACAACCTTTTTCAATCTCTGGCCTTTCCCAGCGGCGCAACCATGAAAAATCGTTTTATGTTAGCTCCGCTGACAAACACTCAATCTCACGTTGATGGCACCCTGTCAGATGACGAATACAACTGGTTGACCATGCGTGCCAGTGGTGGTTTTGGTCTGACCATGTCTTGTGCAGCCCATGTTCAGGCACAGGGGCAGGGCTTCCCCGGCCAGTTGGGTATTTTCTCTGACGATCATCTACCCGGGTTAACTCGACTAGCTGATGGCATCAAAGAAAGAGACAGCCTGTCTATGGTTCAGCTTCATCATGCCGGCATGCGCTCACCCAAAGATTTGATTGGTTGCCAGCCTCAGTGCCCGTCCGACAACAGCAAGTGGGGTGCCCGTGCACTGAGCACCGAGGAAGTTGAGCAGCTCATTGAAGATTTTATCTGCGCCGCCGTGCGTGCCGAACAGGCGGGATTTGATGGTGTCGAGGTGCATGGCGCCCACGGCTACATATTGGCTCAGTTTCTTAGCAGCGAAACCAATCAACGCACCGACCAGTTTGGCGGCAATGCAGAAAACCGCGGACGGCCAATAAAACAAATCATTGATGGCATTCGTGATCGCTGTCGCAGTGATTTTATTTTGGGTTTGCGGCTTTCACCCGAGCGTTTTGAAGTGGCACTTGGCGATATTATCGATTTTTCGCAAAGTGTGCTCAACGATGGGAAAATTGATTTCCTCGATATGTCACTGTGGGATATCTTTAAAGAACCCGAGGAAGACGCCTATAAGGGGCGTAGTCTAATGTCCTATTTTACCGAGCTGGAGCGAGGAAACGTGGCTCTTGGTGTGGCTGGTAAACTGCGCACTCCTGAGGAAATTACTCAGGCAATGGAGGAAAATATTGATTTTGTTCTCTTAGGACGCGCGGCCATATTGCATCATGACTACCCTCTTAAAATGCAAGAAAACCAAAATTTTGTGCCGGTCTCCAATCCGGTCTCGGCCGATCATTTGCGCGCAGAAGGTTTAGGCGAAGCTTTCGTTACCTACATGTCAGGTTGGAAAGGGTTTGTGCAAGAATCCGACTAACTTCTCGCCCATGAACTTGACTGGCTAAGGATTATTCACATGCAGGCACGATTATTAACCGATCCCATCGCACCTACCCTGCTCAGATTGTCTGCGCCTAATATCGTGGCCATGTCTATTATGTTAGCCACCTCCATGGCTGAGGCCTTTTATGTGGGTCAGTTGGGCGTAGTCCCTTTAGCAGGCCTGGCGCTGGCTTTCCCAATGATTATGCTGACTTTGATGATGGCCGGGGGTTCCTTCGGCGGTGCTATCGCCGGCGCAGTGGCACAGCGACTGGGTGCCGGTGATCGCGATGCTGCTGAGTCCGTAGCTCTGCATTCATTCTTATTGACACTAGGGTTTTCTGTATTATTTTCACTACTATTTTTGCTTTTTGGACGCCAGTTTTACACTGCACTGGGCGGACAAGGAGAGGTGCTTGAGCAAGCGCTGAACTACTCGAGTGTATTCTTTGCCGGATGCGTTGCCATTTGGGTGGCCAATGGTGCCAACGCCATTATCCGAGGTACTGGCCAAATGAATATTGCCGGTGGCGCTATGGCCATAGGGTCACTGATTCAAATCATCGTCTCCGCTGTGCTGGTTCTAGGTATCGGGCCCTTCCCAACATTGGGAATAGCTGGCGCTGCCGTGGGCAACATTGTCGGTTTCAGTATCGCCAGTCTGCTACAGCTTTGGTTTTTAATGCGCTTGTCACCGCCTCTGCGCTTGCGACTGAGAGGTATAACTCTAAGAATCTCGGTTTTTATGGATATTTTCAAGCAGGGCAGCCTTGCATCGGTCTCACCGCTGTCATCAGTAGCTACGGTTATTATCATCACTGCGGTGATGGCTCGGTTAGGTGCGGATGTCCTCGCCGGCTACGGTATTGGGGCGCGGCTTGAATTCCTCATGACTCCACTTATTTTTGGCATAGGTTCAGCGGCCATTACTATGGTGGGCGCACACTTTGGTGCCGGAGAGTACGCCAGAGGCGTGAGAATTGGCTGGGTGTCGTCGCTCTCAGCGGCGGGCATAGCGGGGTTCATGGGCATGCTTTTAGCATTGTTCCCCGATGTTTGGGCCAATCTATTTACTGACTCTGAAAGCGTCCGCGCCGCTTGCCGTAGTTACCTGCAAATAGTTGGTCCCTCCTACGCTTTCTTTGGCCTAGGCCTATGCCTGTACTTTGCCTCTCAAGGCGCACGGCGACTGTTGTGGCCGGTGATGGGGGCTTTTTCACGCCTATTGGTCGTGGCTATTGGCGGTTGGTATCTCAGCACTCAATCCAGCTCGACCACCACCGACTACTTCGTACTGATTAGCCTAGCCATGGTCACCTATGGCACCGTGACTGCATTAACTGTCTATCTTGGTGCCTGGACTCGCGGATTGAAGACACACGAGTTGTAAAAGACAAGATAATTGACTTAGAAAGTCGGTAATCCACCTTTTGTATTTATTCTGTAGTCTTCCATGGTTGAGCAAATGAAGTAAATGCGACCTCGAAGAGAATAAACCTAGGCACCCAACAGACTCTGCCCGCAGACTCGCACCATATTGCCATTAATGCCCGCCGCCTGGGGACTGAGGTAAAAACCTATCACTTCGGCCACGTCCACTGGCAGGCCTCCCTGTCCAAGAGAGGACAGCCGCCTACCCATCTGCCGAGTGACAAACGGAATCGCCGCGGTCATCTGAGTTTCGATAAACCCAGGGGCCACGCCATTGATGGTAATTCCTCTGGCCGCACATTTCTCTGCCAACGATTCAACCTCTCCGATCACAGCGGCCTTGGAAAACCCATAGTTAGTTTGGCCAACATTTCCAGCGATACCACTGATTGAGGCAACACCAACGATCCTACCGCCATCATCCAACAGCTGAGTGTCCAGCAGCACGCGGTTAATACGCTGCACAGCGCCCAAGTTGATCTTCACCAATAAATCCCACTGATGAGGGCCCATTTTGGCCAGCATCTTGTCTCTGGTGACGCCGGCATTGTGAACAATGGCATGCAGTGTTGGTGCTTGAGCCGCGCAAAAATCTCGCAATCGTTCCGCGGCATCGGTGTCGGTAATATCCAAAGGCAAACTTACACCACCAATGGCCTGCATTTCTGCCGCCAACTCATTTTCAGAGGGGGGAATATCCACACCAATCACCGTAGCGCCGTCTCGTGCCAATGTCTGGCTTATTGCTAGTCCAATGCCTCGCGCAGCACCTGTCACTAAGACAGTTTTCCCTGTTAGCGGTGCAGTCCAATCTGCACTGATATTGGCCACCGGCGCACCCACCGTCAGTACCTGACCATTCATAAAGGCCGAGCCTGCAGACAGCAGAAATCGCACCGGTGCCTCCAGCGCCTGCTCACCTCCGCTATCCACAAGTATCAAGTTAGCAGTGGCGCCCTTGCGACCAATCTCTTTGGCTACTGACTTAACAAAGCCAAGCAATCCACGCTGCACCGCCGCCTGCTCAGTATCATCCAGTGCACTGGGCTTATGACCGACAACAATAACGCGCCCGGAAGGGGCAAGGGAACGGATGTGTTGATTGAAAAAACGGTACAACTGCTGGCTCTGCTCAGCATTGGTTATGCCCGAGGCGTCAAACAATAGGTTACCGCTATCGGGCAGAGACTCACTCTGTACATTGACACCTGCGGCCGCGACAAAACTGTTCATGGTTGTGGCAAAAGCTGCCCCGTCACTGGCGCCTAACAACAGATCACCACTGAGCTTATGCGGCTTTCTGGGGTTCTCACGGGTCAGCGGAACTGGATCGGGAAGTCCCACAGCAGCGAAAATCTTTTTACCGATAGTTGAGTTGGCGAGCTCTAAATACTTATCTGACATGTGGCGTTTCCTGAAACGGTGTTTAATCCTGTGATGATTATTTTACTCCCTAATATCAACTTGTGGTTGGCCGAGATGACAATTAATCCCACTTCACAGCCAATGGTTTATGATTTAAGCCAATTTATGATTGATGTTATCATCCATTTTCTAATTTTGTACCCAACAGGACACCATCACCATGACATCGATTCGTAAAGTCGCCATTATCGGCGGTAATCGCATCCCCTTTGTGCGCTCCAACACCAGCTACAGCCGTGCCAGCAACATGGACATGCTCAGTGCTACTCTTGAAGGACTGGTACAGCGCTTCAATTTAAACGGTGAACGCCTGGGAGAGGTTGCAGCAGGTGCAGTGATGAAACACTCTCGCGATTTTAATTTAGCCCGAGAGGCCACCTTAAACTCTGGTCTATCACTGCAAACGCCGGCCTACGATGTACAGCAAGCCTGTGGCACCGGCTTGGAAGCGGCTATTCTGGTGGGAAACAAAATTGCCCTAGGGCAAATT
>Ga0206129_10004492_pt1 | contig 15326 bp, 11 predicted proteins | sample Helgoland_Spring_8_FD_148616 | JGI IMG/M metagenome (GOLD analysis project Ga0206129, IMG submission 148616) | Pelagic subsurface seawater microbial communities from Kabeltonne, Helgoland, North Sea - Helgoland_Spring_Bloom_20160502_2 | ecosystem: Environmental > Aquatic > Marine > Epipelagic ...
CCTTCGTCGATCATTACAATCATCAGCGCTATCATGAGAGCATCAACAACGTCACACCCGCCGACGTCTACTTCGGGCGCGACAAAGCCATTCTACAGCAAAGGGAAAAGATCAAACGGAAAACTCTCGAAGCGCGCCGCTTGCATCACGGCCAGCACGCTGCATAATCAAACCAACCAGATGAGCTAAACTCGCTCTTAGTTTAGGCCGCCATTGGTCCCAAAAACCCTGACATCAGACAGTATATTTAGGTGGATAAAAATATCCATAAAATTCTCATGCTATTGTTATCAATGATAATTACAGTATTAAATATTGCCCCCACGAGAGGAAGGCTCCGCCAATAGGCACCACCCCTTAGCATTAACCTTACAAAATAAGGCTACTGAGCCCTCAGAGTTCCTGCAACAAAATGAGTGGTGTCGCAGAAAGGAATTTCGTTGAAAGAGTGAGGCGGAAAATGAAGAGATCCGCAAGCAACGGCCACAATAGGGCGACGTATCCGAATGGCGACGGACAGACCGTTTCCTAATCCGCGTTGATTATCGTTGTGGTTGGATAAGGTATGTCGACACCGCCCTTATCAAAAGCTTCTTTGACTGATCTCGTCATGTCAAATTTGATATGCCAATAATCGCTACGATCGCACCATACTCTTACGGTAAAGTCGACTGAGCTGTTGTTGAGTTTGCCAACTTTTATCAATGGTTCAGGGTTGGTATGGATGCGCTTATCATTGGAGATTAAATTGACCAATATATCCTCTGTAATTTGCAGATCACTTCCATAAGAGATGCTAAAAACTAAATCTACGCGACGAGTGTCATAGGCAGAATAATTTGAGATCGATGCGCCCCAAATTTGCCCATTAGGAACAATAACTTGGATATTATCAGGAGTTGCTATCTCGGTAGTAAAGATTGATATTTCTTTAACTGTGCCGGCGTTCCCATTTACAGAAACATAGTCGCCCTTCTGAAAAGGGCGAAAAGCAATCAGCATTATACCCGCTGCAAAGTTCGAAAGCGTACCTTGGAGAGCTAACCCAACAGCCAAGCTTGCCGCTCCAAGTAGCGCAATTATGGAAGTAGTCTGCACACCAAATTTGTTCAAAATTACTGTGCCACCAAAGATAAGTATTAAAACTTGCGCTATTTTGCTTAGGAAAACAAACAGCGTGTCATCTAATTTTTCATATTTATATCCAATATAAATGATCCTTTTTTTTATCCACGTCGAACACCACAAGGTGAGAAGAAGTATAACTGCAGCAACCACAATATTTGTCACTGTATTTGCTAACCATTCTGCGGCAAAAAAACTATTTATTAAATCTTTCATATTATTACCTTCTTTGTAGTCTCGATGAAACTGTGGGACACTTGCTAATTTACTGTAGCTTGTCTCTGAGAGCTTAGTAAGGGGCCTGGCCGTTATACGCGCCGTGCGGTCTAGCGAAGTCGTAGAAGTGTTCCCATTCATCCAGTTTAGCTTCGAGATCCACGTCGCCTTGAGCCTCCCCCATTAAGTGGTCCGCCCCTATAGTTAGGAAAGCGGAGGAGCACTTAATAGGGGGAGACTCAAAGCTAAAAGTCTTGGCGAACAATAAGAGCCATTCGTAATTTAAAAGCAGGTATTGAAAATCTATATTTGGCTGCGATCAGAAGTCTATATTTGTCGAAAAATAGCTCCTTAACGCACTACGTGTTAAAGCTGGCATTCTATATTTACCTGCCCCACCGCGACTGACTAAGGCCACGTCAAAAAATAAGATTGCGGGGTTTTCGATCGCGTTGCGTTGGATCGTTTCAACAAGGGTCTTCGCGGAGCACTGCACGACCACTTGATTGCTTCGTTGCGCATTCGAGACGATGTCGATCCCGATGTGTTGCGCGACTGATGCATCGATCAAACTTTGTGCAATTTCATCTGCGCTCGCGACACCCATGTAAACGGCAACCCGCATTCCTGGCCGCAGGGAGGCTATCCAATCAGGTCATTTACCCGCATCCGCGGACTGCCCCGTGGCGAGCATGAGCGCATCAAATGTGCCTCGCTCCGGCAGGAAACCACCCATGGCTGCCGACGCGGCGCTTGCCGCAGTCACCCCTAGAACAACTCCATATGCGATGCCTGCTGCGGTCAGCGCATCAATGATCTCAAGCGCACGTGGTTTGTCTGGTTCGACGACAGGTATTTTTAAAGGAGTGTTCACCGCTAATTTGTTGATCGATTTGCAGGACTTTTACGAGGTTATCGGTAGTATTACTTATGTACGATCGTAGAACGCGCGAAAATTCATCTCATCTTCAAGCGATGTTTGAATTCTGAGCAGTTTTGAAATGAAGAGCAGATGACAACACTTTGCTGAAAGCTGCACGCCTCATGCAACAGTCCGAATTTATTCATCCTCTGTCGTAGCTGAACCGATCTGAACTGCATCAGCCGGGGGCAGTGCTGCGCTACTCAGCTCCCTCAATTATCATAAGGTCTGTGTCGGAACAGGCCTCACGTACAGCTTTTGCAGCCTGATATTCTTCGCTGAAGTAGAAAATTTCAGCAGCTTTTTTGCTCTCGAACTCAATCATCATAACCGTACCGCTGAGTTCACCTTCGTGTCTATCGGCTGATGGTCCTCTTGCTAAAACCTTGCCACCGTATTTCTTAATAGCTGGTGCTGCCATTCCCGCAAATGCTTGGAACTTTTCAGCATCAGTTACTCTAATGTTGGCCACTAGGTATCCTTTTGGCATGTTTCTAATCCTCCAAGGTTTTTATTAACTCTTAACACATTTTCTTGACTTAACCAAACTCAGTTCCAGCCTGACGGAGCGGTTCGGCCTCACAGCCAGGTATGTTCGCCGCCGAGCGATCAATACTTTAGAGCGCGACGGTACGGTCGAGATGCCCCGCCCCGCAGGTGCCTGTACACTTCTGCGCCTTAAGCTGGCTGTAAAGTGAGATAAGCCAACCACGCCAACGGACCTGTTGAAAATCCAGGCGCTGCTTTTCATTAAAAGGTAACTGCGGCAACTATTCTGATCTGTAATAGGTATCGGTGCTTGCTTGCCGGCCCCCTTTGACGCTGACGGAGGCCGGTCTATCCCCCCGGAGGTCAGGCGTTTAAGGTCGGGACAGCTGCAGATGCAAGGGCACACAGATACGGCTCCAAAAAAATTTGAAAACTACGGCACTTCAGGGGTTTGCAAGGCGCAGCTCTGGCCCGCCTGCCCCGCTGCCGAATTAACAGCGTCATCCGACGGCGCACACTCAGATACGATAAACACGAACCAAGCGGCAAGAAACTTACCAGTTTACACCCTATCTGGGCCGTGTGCCTGTCCGAGTTTTCCGCGCCACTTCAGTGGCATCCACCGAAGTCTACTTCGGCCGTGACAATCGCCAACATAAATTTCTTTTAACTAGAGCGTCATGTACTTTCTTTGACATCTCTCAAGGCCAATTGTGTTCTACGGACCAGCATCCGGTATACCATTTCGTTACATAAACTTAAATCAGTTGAGTTACAGCGTATCACAAGAAATAATCCTACCTAATTACGGGAGTAGTCATGCAGAAGTTCGTCATTTTTTGTGCAGTAGCATTTACCTCGGTATCGCAAACAGTAGATGCTCATGACACACAAACCACAGATTTTGAACAACATCCAATTTTTACAGCGCAATACATACTGAACCAAATTGGATTTGACGCTGGCCGAGTAGATGGTGATTACGGCCCTAGAACAGCTGCAGCAATTTCTGAATTTTATCAGGAAACAAATCTCGATGATGACGACCCCACTGTAGTCGATACCTCAGACCTGCTTTCTCTCATCAATGTTGCGGAAGAAGCAGGGCTAAGAACCGCCCCTTTCTCTGGCTTTGAACACGAGAATTCTATTTCTGAATTTCTCTATCCACCTATCAGTCCGGCGATCACTAGAGAGCGATATTGGTTCGGGCATTTTTGGTCGAACTACGACTTCAACAACGATGGGTTTCTCGATTTCATCTACACGGGAACCATGAACCCAAAAAACGTTGAGGTGACGGGCGAAGATACTGCGGGACTGTGCGGCGGCCGTGATTGCGAGGGCAACATGCCCGGGCCAACGCTGTTCTTGCAGGATCGAAATAGAGCTTTCATCGACCGAAGTGACCTCTTTGTAGATTTGCGCAGTGTTCCTGGCCAGTATTTAGCAAGACAAAACTTGGTCGCTGACTTTAACGGTGACGATATTCCAGACCTTTTCATTGCTGATCATGCAATCGGTCATCATGAAGGTATTCGGGACAGTTATTTTCTGAGCCAACCCGATAGCACTTGGCTGGAAAGCTCAAACACACATCTGAGCGACCCAACCTACCAAATTTTTGACCACGGTGGCGCAGTTGGAGACATAGACGCAGATGGAGACGTAGACATTGTTCTCACCGAACTCGCAAACAGGCTGACTTGTTGGATCAACGATGGCACTGGATCCATGTCTAGGCGGACATGTGGTGATGTTAATGCGTTCGCTATTGAGCTAGGCGATATGGATGGAGATGGTGACCTTGATTTGGTTCATGCCGGTCATGAATATGAAGGCTCTTCTCCCACAGGCATTGCTTTGAACAATGGTCGCGGCAATTTCACCCGTTCTATTCTATTGCCCACAATTGAGAGTTGGGGAACGGTCCCTGAAGTGGGCCTGTGGGACCTGGATACGGATGGCGATTTCGACATCGTCTTGGCACGCGCGGGTATCTTATATGTTGGCACCGGTGTGCAAGTTATCGAGAACCTCGGCGATGGTTCCTATGATTCCTCATTCTATCCAATCGTTACTGCGCCAGATGGCTACGTTGCAGAACATGAAGGTAATGAATGGAACAATTTCATTGAAAACTTCCGCTTTCATGATGTTGATGCGGATGGCCTTGTGGATGTGGCATTTATTGGCGGTGGGAGAGACAATCAACAAAACGCTCACATGGTCAGAGGAGCATATCTCAAAAACCTTGGTGGATTGGCGTTTTCACACATTCCAGCGAATGATCCCACGAACCATGTGCTTCGTGTTCCTGAGAGCCTATTTGATGGAGTCGGCAGCCAAGGCAGAATTCTCAGTAACGCTGATATTCCTTTCGGTAATATCCACGCTGCCGCATTTGATGACTTCGTTAGTGACTACTCTGACCAGTCATTCTCCATGGATGATTTCTTCACCTTAGATGCACCAATTGAGTTGCCAACGTCTGGCGCTGTCATCACAGCAATGGGCAATTTAGAGATTCATGATCGTGTTTTAGCGGGTAAATACGATGTTATAATCGAGTGGGCCGGTCGAGAGTTAGTCGCTACGTTTTGCCAAGAGTATCACCCTCAGTCTGACTTTCTTGCAAACCGGCTGGTTTTAGGAGCGGATCAGGGTTTTGGTGGTTTTGATCAATTGGCGCAATTCGCAACAAACTCTTGCGCATTCTATCAAGGTCGTGTCGCTGTCGGCGCTTGGGAAGCTGCCCCTGACATTTCAGCAACCGGCTTAGACGCAGTTTTAAGCGACCTGAATAGTAAGGAAATTGGGCTAGAGTTGATCGTAAAAATGCCAATGCTCACCAACGAGCAACGAAGTGAAATCCTTACTGCAGTTGGTGGTCAACTGATAGACATGCTTGGCAACGAACAAACCATTGAGGTAGCGGAAGTCAGCGGTCAGCCCAGTTCAGGGGAAACATCAAGCTCGGTTCTCTATACCAGCTCTTCAGATGCAGTTTGTAGTAATGGCGAACCGGCAGCATTTCATGTTTATCGCACTGGCTCTGATCAATGGTTCGTATACCTACAGGGTGGTGGTCTAGCATCAAACGCTGAGGAGTATTTGTCTCGTATCCCGGCCTGGACATCACCCCGCACTCAACCCGGCTATCTTCAGGACATGCCTGCCGTCGAAGATTTTCTCAACAAGGGTTATAATGTGGCGATAATCCCATATTGCTCGAATGACCTATACCAAGGCGCTCACACGCACACTATCCGCGGTGAAACGGTGTATTTCCACGGACGAGCAATTGTTGAAGCTGTCATTGATGAATTGGCGCCCGACTTATCAACTGCATCGCGCTTAGTATTTGGTGGCTCAAGTGCTGGCGCCGTTGGATTAGGCTACAATGCTGATTTGATTGCTCAATTTGAAAACCCATACCTGCTAGTAGATAGTTTTTGGCTTGATACTGAATCCAGAGCTATCCGGGACAGTTGGAGCGGACCTAATTGGGATGCAATCGAACAGTTTGTATATGCCAACATGCCAGAAGATTGTGGGTCGCAATGGGTTAGTTGTATGCCACAAAGAACACATTTTGACAGATACGGATTTGAGAACGTGTTCTTCATCTGGAATATGGGCGATCCTTACATGCGAGGCGATACCAATGCCAATCGAGCTAGCATAGAAAGTGATCTCGCCTACTACGGACAAGGCCTATCCATCCAAGACGGCGAAGCTTTACATCCAGACTATGCCAATTGGGTTCACGGCATGCTGTTCAATGATTTCTATAATTTCCCATTAGACGGTGGCTCTCTGCAAGAGAGGATATGGGCATGGTTAAATTGAGCGACCTTACCCCAGTATGATGACGTGCCATCTTGGACAAAAATGAGGGATTTGTGGTTATCCTAGCTGAATCCCGATTTTGGTCCAAGCGACATCAATAAAATAAGCTACTTAACACTACTTTATTTTGGCATGGAGGAGCCTCATGAGATCACTCCAGACCCGAGCATCACACGGGTTCTCAAAAGTCTCTATGTATCGCTTGTGTTCTACAATCACACACACTCGGTAACGGTTACTTCGTTCATCGTTACACTCAAGATCATCTTGTAGAGCCTCATAGTATTCCTGATCGGCCTTGCACCATGACTTCTCCCTATGGGCGCCAATATGTTGGTGAATGGCAGGATGGCCAATTAGCAAAATAACCAAAACACTCTCTGCTTGTCCAAGTGGGTGCTTAGGCTAGGCCTCCACCGATCGTGCAGGGCAGCCTTCACTTCATTGCGAAATCTTACGCTCTTACACAGCGACGCGCACGCGCGCTGGGAAAGTGTGTCCCTGAATGTTCAAATGCATTGTAACTGCACATCCTTTCACAAGATCTGCGGAAACCAGCATAAGCCCTCGAGATTGAAAGCGCATATACATGCTGTGACAGTGAGTAGCTGCCTCATAGTTCTTGGCCACCCACCAAGATCCGCCACAACCTTTCTCTCTGATGACTTCTACAGCTCAGAAGTCACCTGAGAGACTTTTAAAAACTTTTGGAGACCGAAATGAAAAATTTAGCAATCGGCGGCGCTTTAAGCCTAATTTCTGGCCCCGCCTTTGCAGGAGTAATGCCTGAAGAACTTACCAAGCCGACAGTCCTCATGGTGGAAACTACCACTGATAGCACTGCAGAGACATCCTAAAATAATCTCTCGGTGCTGGATCAGTGGGTTTTATTTGCCTTCGTGTCGTTAGTGATGCTGCGCTAAATATCAACAATACTGTTGTCGACCACGTTCTATCAAATGTAGCTCGGCAGCGCTCTGTGACAGATCATAAATAAAAACAACACGCTGAAACCTCAAAATATACTCGCATCTGAAACTTACGTTTGGTGGCAACCACTCTGCTGGACCACTTGTTTACTTCTGTCGGTTAACACTCTGTTTGACAAAAAATAAATTGACAGGCCATTTGAAAATCTAATCCGGTTTGCCCTACTCCAATTATGAGCACCACGGTCCCAGCTGTACTGTTGCGGCACAAGATGATCGACATCAACTTTTTTTCTGTCGCAAAAAATTTGCCCGTGTAGGAATCAAGCCGTCTACCTATCAAAATTCGGTATGTATTTTGAGAAAGACTAACCATTGCCGTCAATATTTTTCTCGCGATTTATGGTGGGTGTTTTGGCAATCAAGAACAGTATCGGACCATCCTCCAAAACTATCACGATCATATTTGGGTAATTCATCTGCGACAGCAAGGTGGGCAAATAAAAAACAATCGTGAAACAAGTAGTCTTTGCCGATGCCGTTGAGAAGGCGCAAGGGGCTGGTGGCTCGCTAGCACATATGACAGGCACAGCTTCGAAGGTTGCAGAACAGGCATTCCGTATCACAGGAGTATTGACGCTGTGGCGAGAAATCAATGCAATAGAAGTCCAAATGCCTGAAATCGAAAGCGCTGTGGCGCTCGCAAAGTTCTACTTGTTCAAGGCATCGTGCCTTGCCAGCGCTGCAGTCGTTTCTGCTGAAATTGATAATGCAGAAATGTTACGACAGTGGCTTTTGGAAGGCTGGCCTTAACCAGAGGTTCTGGTGCGGGATGTCATGCAGTTTGGCCCTAACGCTCTGTGTGAAAAGCCAAAAGCTCGGGCAGCGCTTGGAATATTCGAAAAGCATAGCTGGCTAGTAGCGCTCGATGCAGGAACGGTTGTCCGTGGGGTTGCCCGAAAGGAGGCGTGGAAGACCATTACACCTCATTATTTAAGACTAAGGTTGCACCTCCAATCTAATTGGAGGTGCGTACTGGATGGATAATTATCTGTTATAACCAATAAAGATGGTAACTTTTTTAATACATCGCCAAATTTTTGCGCGTTTTACAGAGCTCAGAGAAAAGTACGACAAATCTAAACCTACCAAGAAGCGCCAAATCCGATCGAGTACACTGGCTCATAGGAACGGTTCCCTGTCGCTATTGCGAAATTCATCGTGATATTTTCGTCAACGTAGGCTTTGCCGCCAAAAGCTACAGCATCATAGCCCTTATAGTTTCCGAACCCGATGCCGAACGAGAATGAGTCTCCTTTCCGAATGTCGGGGACTGCATTCAGCGCAGAGATCGCTGCCATCCCGCTTCCAAACTGGCCAATGTTGACTGCGTCGAACTCTGAAGTACCGTCTGCCACACCTGTTACCCGGATGGGTTTGCCCGACGCGTTTGAAAATGTTGCACCTGTATTGTTGATGTTGAGACCGTTGCCTGCTGAACCACCACGCAGGTCGGCGGAGCTATCCTCTAACGCTAGCGAAGAGGAGCCTGCCTGCAGTGTTGTGCGGGTTTCGGCGTTTTCATTACCAACTGTGTTGACGGTTGGAGAAGTTCCGCCGCCAATTAAAGTTGAGACAGCGCCTGAGCCATCATTTGCGCCAATCGTATTTGTGATGATTGATTGTGCTCCACTTGAGGCGGACGCTGAACCAAATGCGTTTTTAATTATCCCGTTGCCCGTATTCAAACCAATCGAGTTATTAACTGTTCCTGCACTGTTATTTCCGCCTTGTGAGTTGTACACGGTTTCTCCGGTGGCAGGATCGGGCGATACTAGCCTTACCCCGAAATCTGTAACAATAACGGCTGATCCACGAGTGGGATCTCCTGCGCCATAGTTTGCCGATTGGATTGAGACGTCGGCCCAAGTCGCGTGTCCCCCTGCAGTTGTGGGGTCATAGCTGACTCCGTTTTGGCCGCTTCCAGTTATCAACACACCCACGTTGGATGTATTGTTTGCTGAGACTGTTCCATTGATAGTGATAGCGGCATTAGCGCCGGCCGATGAATAACCTTGAATACCTACTGATTCAGACGACATAGTGAGGCTGCTGGCCAGTGCCGATATCTGCGTTCCGCCAGCCGCGGAACCGTTTGCGTCCACTTCAAAAGTGTCCGAAACCGTTGTAGCGTCAGCCACAGCGAGTGTTCCCCCAACTGTCGTGTTGCCAGTGTTATCTTCGACAGAAAAATTCTCGCCAACGATCCCACGGTTGACATCCAGTGTGCCGTTTGTACTCGTCATGCCAGAAATAGAAAGTGTTCCCCTAACTGTCGTGTTGCCAGTGTTATCTTCGACAGAAAAATTCTCACCAACGATCCCGCCGTTGACATCGAGTGTTTTATTTACTGTCACAGAGGACGCCCCCACGCGCAGCTGGGCGGCACTTCCCGGATCACCATCGTATTCGTAATTGCTACCCACGACCACTGCGAATAAGCCGACACCCGAGTTATCAGAATTGGCATTGGCGACGATATTGTCAACGGAATCCATACCAGCGGCCACGTAAGAGTTAGCGTGCGCGATTGAGCCCACGTTGACTGCCAAAATGAAGGCTGATGAGGAGTTTAGGATCGCAGTCGTGGAAAATTTCATTTTAGTATTTCTCTCGAACGTTACTCGACAATTTCAGTTTGGGTTTTGAGGCAAAAGCTGCCGTGCGATGCCAAGCGGATCGTCGTGTGTGGGTTGACTTGTCTGATGAAGTGGCCCGAAGCGCCAATTTCTGTGAATTGCGTATTCGCTTGCGCGCCCCCAAGCGCATCGGCGCAGCTTGTCTCCAAAATGTTGCTCAGGTTGTAGACTGCCGGACATCCTTTTATGTTAACTGCAAATGTCAGGTGAGCGGATGTTGAATTAGACTCATCACTAACAGGTGGCACGACGAGAAACACGTCAACTATACTGGAATTTTCTGTTGGAGAACTGACGGCAAAAGCCTGATTTTTGACATTCCCACCGAGAAACGATCCTAGCTGATCTGCCCGAGCCGCACAATTGAACCAACTGTTAGATGTAAAAAACATAGCCAATTCGTGCACTTTACGTGAGGTTGGTTGCTCTGCATGGGCAACGCTCCAAGGTAACATTGCTGCGAATGCCGCCCAGAAGAAAAATGCCAACCCACCTCGAAGAGAGCGTCGCTTCATATTGTTTTCCCTCAAAGATTTAACAAAGTGAACATTCGTTAAGGCCACCAAATTTTCCCTACAAAAGTAAAAAAGTATCTGAAAGTAACTTTTAATACATTTTACTAAGGCGCATGAAGTACACAAAACCTAAGCAAGAGAGGTCTAGGCGCACCGAGCAAAAATTTCTGGAAGCGTTTACAACTCTAATACTTAAAAACGGTTTTGCTGGAACAACACCTGATGATATCGCTATTTCATCAGGGCAAACGCGCGCTGCTTTCATCAAGCGCTTCGGAAGCAAAGAAGAGGCTTTGCTTTTGCTTTATTCAAGATATTGCGATGAAGTTTTGCAGACTTTGGAGTGTTTCCGGGCAAGTTTAAATCAGGCGGAGAATATTGAAGATATCTTGCGCAGGATATCCCAACAGTTCGAAGCTCTTCTTACAAATTACTTTCCTGCCAATCGCGCTATGCATAAATTTTTTCAGGTAGATCTAAATGTTCACCCGTTAACTAAATCAATATTTTTGAATTCAGTAGATCTGATGGAGAAGATCCAAAGCCATTATCTTGATGGGGCTGAGGCTAAGCCCCAAGGCCCTTGGAGCGCAGCTCAACTACTCGTCACCATAAATTTTAATTTTGTCATGAAATCGATGCCAGCTTTGCCGCCAGAGGCCTCGCGGAGACATAACCTTGTCGTGAAGATTTTGCGGACTGCTTTGTTAGAATAGACGGCAAAATGAGATTTGAAATTTCCATCCCAACTGGGGTGTTTGTAGAGTTTCTGACGTCAGCAGCTGTTGGACAGATTTGAGGATTTAAATAAGGGAGGATTTCTGGTTCATCTTATCGATTAGGAGATCGAGATGACGAAGAAGCCGATTACATCGAAAGATGCCGCCGACAAGGTGGTCAAGAACATCCGCCGCAAGACGCGCCAAACCTATAAGTTGGCGCAGGCAGAAGCAAACCGCGCACATATCGAAGCTGAGAATTCACGTTCGGATGCATTGATTGCACTGAAACTTGAGAAAGCTCGCCTCAAGGCGATGCCAAAGATTGTCAGCGACAATGGTCAAGCCTGCCGAGAAGATCAAATCGATTAACGTCAATCATGTGACAGGGCTTGGTGGGTCTGGTTGCAGCGGTGGCGAAACTGGGCTGAAATCGCCAGTGACGACTGCGATGGGTTCGATTATGGATATGGCTATGCAATATCCGCTGCTGAAAAAGATCGGAGATCAAATGGGTATTTCGTTTGACTAGACACTTGGCAAGAAAGAGTCAGACTAACGCGGGTAGTACGTCATTTGATCCGCGTCGGGGCACCATCGTATCAGTGGCTCATCGATACGGACTTGGCGTACTCGGATGTAGTGATGTCGACCTCCACTCGATCGACTAATGAGTTGGAAAATGATAATCTTGCGCGATTTGCCCAGAACCTTGAACACCAGGCGGCACGTAAACGGTAAAGGTTGAAAAAGCAGTCGCTTCGTCGTACCAGACGACATGATGGGTTATTCCATGCACGATATTTTTATCGGCATCTTTTCGTTTTGGTTGGCAATAGCGCTTATGCTCATATTACTTGTCGCCTTTCACGCCCTCGCGACTTTCCTTCCACAGACACTCGCAGGAAAACTTTTAAGCTAATGACACAGATCATCATCATCGCGCTACTCTCTGCGTTTTTCTTATTTGCGAGTTTGATCAAGATCTTTGGCTGGCAAAAGTTCATTATCCTTGGCCTTCTGGGCATATCTTGATTTAGGAGACTACCACGATGGGCATGCGCATTTTCTCGACGAAAGATCGTCCCTTTCATATGGGGCCTTATCCGCTGGAGCGTTTGAAGCGCACCTCGAACATGCCCGATCTAAGCAGCGTACCAGCGTCAAAGCAGATTGATTTTCATGATCTGGACACGCCGCATTCACTGGTCAACGCAATGGGTGAGTATCAGGCGATGATGGATGCAATCCGTGATGGCGCGGTGAACCCCACGCCTGCGACGGCACCAAGTGATCCGCAAGAGCGCGCAAATCACATGAAGGCGTTTGGATATTTTCAAGACACCTCGATGATTGGAATTTGCGCGCTTCCTAAAAGCGCTCATTTGACTGCCCCGACGCGCAATTCAGACATAGAGCGTCTCGCCAACGATATTCGCACCAAGCAGACCAAGACGCTTGCCTCTGGCATTGATCAAATCATGGCAGCATTGAAGGAGTCGATCGAAGCGCCGCTGGAAGCGATTGATCATCACACACATGCCATTGTTCTTTTGCTTGAGCATCATCGCGACCCTAAAGCGCATGAGCCTGGCGCGGAATGGATCATGGGAACGCAAGACCATCGCGCTGCGCTTCGGGCAACTGAAACCGCTGTCATTCTTGCGGAATACCTGCACCTTTTGGGGTTTTCCGCACGTGCGCACACGGCAACGTCTTCAGATGTTGATTTGAACCAGCTGGCTATCGCGTCTGGTCTTGCCTCGCTCGAAAAGGGTCGCCTTTTTGCGCCATATCTTGGAGAAAACTTTGGGCTTGCCGTGGTCACAACCAATTTTGAAATGGCAGTCGACACACCGCTTGCGCCTTGGGGCGATCAGCCTAACAACCCGGCTTGGTGGGTTGGCAAAGGAACGTCGAAAAGCGCTCTGAACCGTGATCCTTACGGCAAGCGCAATTATGTAGACGGCGCGCATCCGTTTGAGAAACTCAAACGAGTGGACACGCCGACAACTTACATTGACGAAGAACGCGTTGCACGTGTTCCAAAACGCGCCGATATGTTCGCGCGCTCACAATTTGGAGATCTGGGAAAGAAACAGCAAGAAGCGGCTTCGGGCGGCTGGTACGCGCGAAAAAGTGCGCATTCTTTCTCGCAACGGCGCGTTTTGGGGGCTTTTGTTTTGCTGCAAGACGGGGAGAGTGCGACGCGTGCTCTCAAGCCCACAGAGGCAGAACGCAACGCCCAAAACGTTAAAGCCGCTAGTTATTTCTTGGGCGTAGATGCCATCGGGATCAGTCGTTGCCCTGATTGGACTTGGTACAGCCATGACGCCACGGGTGCGCCGATTGACCCCCCCCACAACAATGCGATTAGCATGATTATTGATCAGGGCTACGAGACAATGGAGGGCGCATCTGGCGACGACTGGATCGCTGTGGCTCAATCCATGCGGGCTTATCTGCGGTTCTCGCTTTTGGGCGGGGTCATTGCCAAACAGATTCGCAACCTGGGCTACAAGGCCAAGGCCCACACGGTCATGGACGGCGAAGTGCTTCAACCACCGCTCTTACTTCTAAGTGGTCTGGGCGAAGTCAGCCGCATTGGCGAAGTGATCCTCAACCCGTTACTTGGCCCTCGTCTCAAATCTGGCGCTGTAACGACAGACATGCCGCTTGCGCACGACAAGCCAATCGACTTCGGGCTGCAAAGCTTTTGCGAGAGCTGCAACAAATGCGCGCGTGAATGTCCCTCTGGCGCGATTACCGCGGGGCCAAAACGCATGTTCAACGGCTATGAGATTTGGAAATCCGATAGCCAGAAATGCACCACCTATCGCATTACTACCGAAGGCGGTGCCATGTGCGGGCGCTGCATGAAAACCTGCCCTTGGAACCTTGAGGGTATCTTCAAGGAAAAACCATTCCACTGGGCCGCGATGAATATGCCAAAGGCCGCACCTGTTTTGGCCAAACTTGATGATATGCTCGGCAATGGCGGTGTGAATGACGTAAAAAAATGGTGGTGGGACCTCGAACTGAAAGAAGATGGCGGCTATAAAGAACCTGCTGCTCCGGTCAATCGCCGCGACATTGATCCCGGGCTAGATCTGAATTTTGAAGATCAAACGCTTGCCGTTTACCCCGCCAACCTCGCGCCTTGGCCTTACCCCTACCCGTTCCCGATGGATCGCGAAGCGGGCATTAAAGCGTACCAAGACATGATCAGCGCGGACGAGTACAAAGAGCGCTTGGCGCGTGGCGAAACGGATGGGCTTGCCCATGAGCGCCCTGACTTCACAGATGCCCCTGTCATCATGGCGCGGGTCAGCAAAGCAGAAGCAATGACATCTGATGTAACCAAATACGAGTTCACCACATGGGACGGATCCAAGCTGCCTGACTGGACCGCTGGCGGGCATCTCGATGTGGTCATCACTCCTGATTTCCTGCGTCAATATTCCATGTCCGGTGATCCGGCAGATACGTCCAAGTATCAGATAGGCGTTTTGCGCGAGGACGAAGGGCGCGGTGGTTCACAAATGATACACCGCATTTTCAATGAGGGCCGCCGTGTCTTCATATCCAAACCGATCAATCATTTCGATCTGGTAGAAGAAGCAAGCAAAACTTTCTTGATGGGAGGCGGTATCGGCATCACCCCAATGATCGCTTTTGCACATCGTCTGCACGCTTTGGGCAAACTGTTTGAGCTACATTACTCCGCAAGCAAAATGGCTGGCGCGGGATACATTGATGATCTCAAAGCGATGCCTTGGGCGAAGCACGTAACGTTCCATTTCTCCGACCAAGGAATGCGAGCGGATCTTGACACGCTTTTAAAGGGCTACGAAGACGGC
>Ga0206129_10004499_pt1 | contig 15299 bp, 13 predicted proteins | sample Helgoland_Spring_8_FD_148616 | JGI IMG/M metagenome (GOLD analysis project Ga0206129, IMG submission 148616) | Pelagic subsurface seawater microbial communities from Kabeltonne, Helgoland, North Sea - Helgoland_Spring_Bloom_20160502_2 | ecosystem: Environmental > Aquatic > Marine > Epipelagic ...
GGTTATCACGAGAGTAAAATTGTAGTCCGTTTTTGGATTGTAGGAATTCTATTAGCCGTATTCACAATAGTAACATTAAAATTAAGATAGTAGTACCATTCCTAAGAATATAGGAAGCGATAAATAATGAAAAAATTAGTCATACTTGGTGGAGGAGAAAGTGGTGTTGGAGCTGCTATTTTGGGAAAACAAAAAGGATATGAGGTTTTTGTTTCAGACAGCGGAAGTATTGCAAAAAAATATAAAAAAGTTCTTTTACATCATGAAATAAATTTTGAAGAGCATCAACATTCAGAACCTATAGTTTTAAATGCTGATTTAGTTGTTAAAAGCCCTGGTATTCCTAATAATGTTGCTATTGTTAAGGACTTAACATCGAAAAAAGTTTCAGTAATTTCTGAAATTGAGTTTGCATCTTATTACACGAAGGCAACAATTATTGGTGTTACAGGATCGAATGGAAAAACAACGACTTCACTCATAACAAATCACCTGCTAAAATCAGCAAATATAAATGTTGGTATTGCAGGCAATATTGGAAACAGTTTTGCTCAACAAGTTTCAGAACAAAACTTTGACAGTTTTGTGTTAGAGTTGAGTAGTTTTCAATTAGACGGAATTATAAATTTCAGGCCTCATATTGCGATTATAACCAATATTACCCCCGACCACTTAGATCGATATGACTACGATTTCAACAACTATGTTGCTTCAAAATTTAGAATTACAAAAAATCAAACAAAAAATGATTTTTTGATATATGATGCAGATGACAGAACAATAAATAAATGGATAAAAAATCACAAAATTAAGGCTCAATTAATTCCTTTTTCAATACAAAAAGAAGTTAATAATGGAGCATTTTTAAAAGAAGATACAATAGTAATAAAATTAAATAAAGAAGAATTTAGTATGAGTATATCTAATCTAAAATTACAAGGAAAACATAATGTAAAAAACACTATGGCAGGTGCATTAGCAACCCAATTGTTAAATGTAAGAAGTCAGTCAATAAAAGATAGTTTGGCCAATTTTGAAGGTGCTGAACATCGACTAGAGCTATGGCAGGTGCATTGGCAACCCAATTGTTAAATGTAAGAAGTCAGTCAATAAAAGATAGTTTGGCCAATTTTGAAGGTGCTGAACATCGACTAGAGAATGTGCAAAAAGTTAATGGTGTTCAATTTATTAATGATTCAAAAGCTACAAATGTTAATGCTACGTTCTATGCATTAGAATGTATGGAGCAATCTACAGTCTGGATTGTTGGAGGTGTAGATAAAGGAAACGATTATGAAGATCTATTACCTCTAGTAAGAGAGAAAGTAAAAGCTATTGTTTGCTTGGGTGAAGACAATGAAAAATTAAAGGCTATTTTTTATAACGTAGTAGATATGATGATTGAGACTGCAGGAGCAGAAGAAGCCGTTAAAGTTGCATACAAATTATCTCAACCGGGCGATACAGTATTATTATCTCCTGCTTGTGCAAGTTTTGATTTGTTTGAGAACTATGAAGATAGAGGACGTCAATTTAAAAGTGCTGTTAGAAGCTTGTAAATAATTTAAATAGAATACTGCTTTGCAGAAACAATAAAAGTAGGTGAAAGGAATTTTCAAACATATAAAAGGAGATAGAACTATTTGGGCTTTGGTAGCTATTTTAGCCTTATTTTCATTTATGCCTGTTTATAGTGCTAGCGCCAACTTAGTTAGTATTGTTGGAGGCTCTACTCTCGGATACTTGGTAAAGCATGTTGTTTTATTAATTATGGGATTTGCAATCATTTATGCAGTTCATAAAATTCCTTATAGATATTTTAGTGGTGGGTCTGTATTACTTTTACCCATTGTATTTTTCTTATTAATTTATACATTAGCTCAAGGAACTACTATTGGGGGAGCTAATGCAAGTCGATGGATCAGGATACCATTTATTGGAGTCGGTTTTCAAACCTCTACCCTTGCAGGATTAGTATTAATGGTATACACTGCAAGATACTTAGCCAAGAATAAAGACTTAAAAATTATTTTTAAAGAAAGTTTAGTGCAATTATGGGTGCCTGTTGCTTTAATCTTAATGCTTATTTTACCCGCAAACTTTTCTACTACAGCCATTATATTTTCCATGATTTTAATTGTAGCCTTTATAGGAGGTTATCCACTTAAGTATATTGGATATATTTTGGGTACAGGTTTTCTAGTGCTGGCATTATTTATTCTTATTGCAAAAGCTTTTCCAGATGCTATGCCTAATCGTGTAAATACATGGGGAAATAGAATAGAAAATTTTTCCAATTCAGATGGTCAAGAAGCGTACCAGGTCGAGAAAGCAAAAATAGCAATTGCTACCGGAGGTATTTTAGGAAAAGGACCGGGAAAGAGTATTCAGAAAAATTTCCTACCACAATCATCTTCAGATTTTATTTATGCTATTATAGTTGAAGAATATGGATTGGTGGGAGCCGCTCTCATAGTATTTGTCTACTTCTTGTTATTGTTTAGAATATTTATTATCGTTAAAAAAGCTACAACAATATTTGGAACTTTACTCGTTGTTGGGGTTGGATTACCCATCATATTTCAAGCCGGAATAAATATGGCAGTTGCTACAAATTTATTTCCTGTAACAGGTCAAACCTTACCACTAATTAGTAGTGGAGGGACCTCTATTTGGATGACATGCTTTGCTTTGGGAATGATTTTAAGTGTTAGTGCATCCAAGACAGAAACAGAAGAAACAATTTTAGATGATAATCCTTTAGATATTTTACATGAAGCAAACGATTAACGTTCTTATTAGTGGTGGTGGAACAGGAGGGCATATTTATCCTGCAATTGCTATTGCAAATGAATTAAAGGTTAGGTATCCAGAAACAAAATTTCTTTTTGTTGGCGCTAAGGATAAAATGGAAATGGAAAAAGTTCCTCTAGCAGGATATCAAATTATTGGATTATGGATTTCTGGAATTCAAAGAAAACTAACATTAAAGAATTTATTATTTCCATGCAAACTTGTGTATAGTTTATTTAAAGCAGAAAAAATAATTCGAAAATTCAAGCCAGACATAGTTATTGGAACAGGAGGTTTTGCAAGTGGTCCAACATTAATCATGGCAACCATAAAAAAAATTCCAACATTAATTCAAGAACAAAATTCTTATCCTGGAATAACCAATAAATTACTGAGTAAGAAAGCATCTGTAATTTGTGTTGCTTACGAGGGATTAGAGCGATTTTTTCCAAAGAAAAAAATAGTAAAAACTGGCAACCCAGTAAGGGCTAGTTTATTAAATATACATCAAAAGGATAAGATCCAAGAGGGCATACATCAAAAGGATAAGATCCAAGAGAGCCATAAACTTTTTAAATTAAAAGTAAAAACAACAACTCTACTAGTGTTAGGTGGTAGCTTAGGAGCCAGAACAATAAATCAATTAATTGAAAAGAATATTTCTTTTTTCAAAGCACATAATATTCAGTTGCTATGGCAATGTGGTACATTATATTATGACGAGTATAAAAAATATGCTCAAGAAGAAAACGTTCATATTCATGCATTTATTAATAAAATGGATCTAGCATATGCGGCAGCAGATATTATTATTTCAAGAGCAGGAGCGAGTTCTGTTTCTGAATTATCAGCAGATATTATTATTTCAAGAGCAGGAGCGAGTTCTGTTTCTGAATTATGTATTGTAGGTAAGCCAAGTATTTTTATTCCTTCACCAAATGTTGCAGAAGATCACCAAACAAAAAATGCAAAATCAATTGCAGAAAAACACGGTGCTATTTTGTTAAAAGAAAATGAATTAGAGACGTTTCCTATTGTTTTTGAAACATTGTTAAAAGATAAAGGAAAGCAGGAGAGTTTAAGTCAAAATATAAAAGAATTAGCATTACCAAATGCAACATATAAAATTATAAATCAAGTAGAAAAATTAGTAGATTTTTGAGATTAAAAGAAATACATAATGTCTATTTTATTGGTATTGGAGGTATCGGTATGAGTGCTTTGGCCAGATATTTTTCTAAAACAGGAAAACATGTTGCGGGGTATGATAAAACCAAAACTGAGGTTACCTGTAATTTAGAAAAAAATGGAATTCAAATTCATTTCAGCGATGCTGTAGCCTCAATCCCAAAAAAATTTCAAAATAAAAAAAACACATTAGTTGTTTTTACTCCTGCAGTTCCATCTGATCATATAGAATTAAATTTTTTCATAAATCAAGGTTTTCAAATCATGAAGCGTGCAGAGGTGTTAGGATTAATAACTAAGAATACCTTTTGTTTTTCAGTTGCAGGTACTCATGGAAAAACCACAACTTCAGCAATACTTGGACACATTATGCAACCCTATGAAGCAACAAGTTTTTTAGGAGGTATTACTCATGGAAAAACCACAACTTCAGCAATACTTGGACACATTATGCAACCCTATGAAGCAACAAGTTTTTTAGGAGGTATTTCTGAAAACTATCACTCTAACTTAATCTTTGGTGCTAAAAAGATTTCGGTTGTAGAAGCAGATGAGTTTGATCAATCTTTTTTACAGTTATCACCAAATATTGCCTGTATAACCTCTATGGACGCAGATCATTTAGATGTATACGGAGAGCATTCCTTATTAATCAATTCTTTTAAAAAATTTGCAAATCTAGTGTCAGATGTTTTAATTGTTGCCAAAGGGACAGGTGTTGAAGGCTTGAGTTATGCTTTAAATGAAGACGCAGATTATCAAATTTCAAACATTAGACGAGCAGACGGATATTATATTTTTGATGTTACAACACCAAACAACCATATTTCTGATATAGAATTTTCATTACCAGGGAAACATAATATGATGAATGCGCTAGCTGCTATAGCAATGGCAGATTCCTATGGAATTTCTCTAGGCAGTATAAAAAAATCACTAAAAAGTTTTAAGGGTGTAGAGAGACGTTTTTCGTATAAAATAAAAACAGATGCACTTACTTTAATAGATGATTACGCACATCACCCAACAGAAATCAATGTGGTTTATGATGCTATTAAAGAACTCTATCCAACACAAAAAAATGTTGTGATATTCCAACCTCATTTATTTTCGAGAACTAGAGATTTTGTCGAAGATTTTGCATTGGCTTTAGCTCAGTTTGATGAAGTATTATTATTAGACATCTATCCAGCAAGAGAATTACCAATTGAAGGGGTTACATCTTTATGGTTACTAGAAAAAATTCTTAACAAGAATAAAAAAATCACTTTTAAAAAAAATTTAGTAAAAGATATTAAAAATTCAGAGGCTACTATTGTGGTAATGTTGGGTGCAGGAGACATTGGAAAGATGGTCAAGGATGTTAAAACAGAATTAATTCTAGCATAGAAATTATGAAGTTAAAAAAAATTATAAAATACATTATTCTTCCTATTTTACTGGGAGGAATAGGTTTTTTATATGGTTTTTCTAACGAGAGAAATTCTCAACAAATCATCACTAAATCAGTTGTTAAATTTCATTCAAAAGAGCCTTATTTTTTAACTGAACAAATAGTTAATAAATTGTTAATACAAAACAATGCAAGAGTAAAAAAACAAGCAAAATCTGTAATAGATTTATACATGTTAGAAGAACGGGTTTTAGAAAACCCATATGTTGAAAAAGTTTCGCTTTTTATAACAGTAGACGGGAATCTAAACACAGTAATTCAACAAAGAGAGCCCATAGCTAGAATACTTGATGGTAATTCGTCTTACTATGTTGATTCACAGGCAGTAAAAGTTCCAATTTCTGAAAATTTTTCAGCTAGAGTTCCAGTAATTACTGGGGTTAGTAATGAAAAAGAAGTCTCTAGGCTAATTGTTTTACTTAATAAAATAGTTAAAGACAACTTCTTGAGTAAAGAAATTATTGGAATCGAATTAAAGGCTCAGAATGAATACATGTTTACTGTTAGAAGTGGTAATTATAGAATTAATTTCGGTGATTTGACTGAAATAGACAGTAAAATAAAAAAGTTAAAAGCGTTTTATAGCAAAGTATTTTTAGACAGTACAATACATAAATATAAAACCATAAATATTAAATATCACAATCAAGTTGTTGGTGAAAAAATAACAGGATATGGAAAATAATAAAATAGCCGTTGGATTAGATATAGGTACAACAAAAATTGTGGCTATGATTGGACTCAAAAACGAATATGGAAAACTTGAGGTTTTAGGAATTGGTAAGGCAAAAAGTTTAGGAGTAAAAAGAGGTGTAGTGAGTAATATTACCCAAACGATTCAATCCATACAACAATCGGTTGAAGAATCTGAGGGCGTATCTGGCCAAAAAATTGAAGATGTTGTTGTAGGTATTGCTGGTCAACACATCAGAAGTTTACATCATAGTGATTACATAACAAGAGCAAATGCAGACGAGGTTATAGACGAAAACGATATTGAAAACCTTGTAAATCAAGTTCACAAACTAGTTATGCTGCCAGGTGAGCAAATCCTTCATGTTCTGCCTCAAGATTTTAAAGTAGACAGTCAGTCTGAAATTAAAGAGCCCATAGGAATGTATGGTGGTAGATTAGAAGCAAATTTTCATGTCGTTGTTGGTCAAGTTTCTTCCATTAGAAATATTGGACGCTGTGTTAAAAGCGCAGGGTTAGATTTATCAGACATTACCTTAGAACCTCTAGCATCTGCCTCAGCAGTTTTAAGTCAGGAGGAAAAAGAGGCTGGTGTTGCTTTAATAGATATAGGTGGAGGAACAACAGACTTAGCAATTTTTAAAGATGGTGTTATTCGTCATACAGCTGTTATACCATTTGGTGGAAACGTGATTACAGAAGATATTAAAGAAGGATGCTCAATTATAGAAAAACAAGCGGAATTGTTAAAGATAAAATTTGGATCTGCTTGGCCAGGTGAAAATAAGGAAACAGAAATAGTTTCTATTCCAGGATTAAGAGGAAGAGAACCTAAAGAAATTACACTTAAAAATCTTTCTAAAATTATTCATGCTAGAGTTCAAGAAATTATAGAGCATGTTTATTTAGAAATAAAAAATTATGGCCATGAAACACAAAAAAGAAAATTAATTGCTGGAATTGTTTTAACAGGAGGTGGTTCTCAGTTGAAGCATTTGAGACAATTAGTAGAGTATATTACAGGAATGGATGCTAGAATAGGATACCCCAACGAACATCTAGCTGGAAACTCTGATGATGACCTATCTAGTCCTTCATACGCAACAGCAGTAGGGTTGTTAATGCAAGGTTTAGAAAATCATTCAAAAGAGGAGAAGGAACAGGATGAAATTAATGTTTCTGAAAAAAATACTGAGGAGCTTACAGAGCAAGAATTAGAGGTAAAGCCAAAAATTAAAAAGAAATCTTTCTTTGACAAGTTTACAGACGGATTGAAGGAGTTTTTAGATAACGCAGAGTAATTAGAAAAGAATATATAAACAAACAAAATAAAAAAGTTATTTTTATGAGTACAGAATTCGATAACATTTTATTTGATATGCCTAAATCACAATCCAATACAATAAAAGTTATTGGCGTAGGTGGTGGAGGAAGTAATGCTGTTAATCACATGTATCAGCAAGACATCAAAGGGGTAGATTTTGTGATCTGTAATACAGATGCACAAGCATTAGAAAACAGTTCAATTCCCAATAAAATTCAATTAGGCGTTGATTTAACTTCAGGGCTTGGTGCTGGAGCTAATCCACAGGTTGGAGAACAAGCTGCAAAAGAGAGCATTAAGGAAATTCAAGAGATGTTAAATACCCAAACCAAAATGGTGTTTATTACAGCTGGAATGGGAGGTGGTACAGGTACAGGAGCTGCACCAATTATAGCTAAAGTTGCAAAAGATATGGATATTCTTACTGTAGGAATTGTTACAATACCTTTTCAGTTTGAGGGAAGAATGCGATCAAAACAAGCCCAAGTAGGAATAGATGAGTTACGAAAAAATGTAGATTCTTTAATTGTTATAAATAATAATAAATTAAGAGAAGTATATGGAAACCTTGGTTTTAAAGCAGGATTTTCAAAGGCAGATGAGGTATTGTCTACTGCGGCAAGAGGTATTGCAGAGGTAATTACACACCACTACAAACAAAACATTGATTTACATGATGCAAAAACTGTACTTTCTAAAAGTGGAACTGCCATTATGGGATCAGCAAAAGAATCAGGTACTTCAAGAGCTAAGAATGCAATTGTAAAAGCATTAGATTCTCCTTTATTAAATGATAATAAAATTACAGGCGCCAAAAACGTTTTATTATTAATTGTTTCTGGAGCAACTGAAGTAACACTTGATGAGATAGGTGAGATTAATGATTTTATTCAAGCAGAGGCTGGTTTTGAAGCTAATATTATCATGGGAATTGGAGAAGATCATGAGTTAGGAGATGCGATATCTGTTACAATTGTTGCTACTGGATTTGCTGCTGATCAGCAAAACAATATTATAAATACAGAGGCAAAGAAAATTGTTCATACCCTAGAAGATGAACAAAAAGCCACTTATGACTTTTCAAGTGATAATGCCCCAAAATCTCATCCTATAAATGAGATAAATAGTACTTTTGAAAAGAAGATCATACATGTATTAGAGGATGACGATGAAATTCAGGATTCACAGATCAAGGATGAAATTCAAATGGATTTAATTCCTACTTCCGAGTTCATTAAAAACAGTGTTGTTATTTATGATGAGGTTCTTTCTGAGGCTATTTCTGAAGAAGACTTTATCATCACCAACACCACACCACAAATTGAAGAAATAGTTATTGAAGAACCACAAGAAATTCAAGCAGATTTATTATTTGAAGAACCACAAGAAATTCAAGCAGATTTATTATTTGATCTTCCTTTAAATACTAATGAAGAAAATAAAATAGATGATGTTACTACTCGTTTTGAGTTAACCTCTGAAATTTTAGATATAGAAGTTAATGATGCTCAAGAAATCATATTAGAAAATGATGAAGTATCCCTCAAGAGACATGTATTAGAAGACTTTGATATCCAACCGACTATTGGTAAAAGTTCTTCTATATCTAAAGCTGAAAAAGAGGTTGAAGAGGAACTTCAATTTGAATTAAAAACATCGCTTCCACAGACGGAAATTAATGAAATAGCTGCAACTAGCGAGGAGGTTTCACCATTAAGTCTTACCATTACAGAACTTCAAAAGCGGGCTGAAGATAGACGAAATAAGATGAAAGGATTCAATTATAAATTTACAGATCAATTGAATAAAAATATAGATGATATTGAGCGTCAACCAGCGTATAAGAGGTTGGGGATTAGTTTAGATGATGCAGGGTCAACCATCAGCAAATCTAAAACTAGTTTAACCACCGATGATAAAGAAGATATTCAATTAAAGTCCAACAATTCTTTTCTTCATGATAATGTAGATTAAGAAAACTTAACCCTAATTATCCCTGCCGCACTTGTACCCTTTAAGTGCGGTTTTTTTGACACAAAAGTTTAAAAAAATAATTTTTATTATTTTGGTTTACTACTTTATTGTAGTGCTTTTTGTATGCGGTCAATAGCTTCTCTTAAAATATTTTCAGATGCTGCATAGGATAACCGAATACAATTAGGAGCTCCAAAAGCAGCTCCAGTAACTGAGGCCACGTTAGCTTCCTCAAGGAGAAATAATGAAAAGTCATTGGCATCTTTAATGTGTTTTCCTTTGATGGTTTTCCCGAAGAAATAGGAAATATCAGGAAATACATAAAAAGCACCGTCAGGGATATTTAATTTGATTCCTTCTATTTTCCCAAGAAGTTCTAAAACAATATCTCTACGAGATTTAAACTCGTCTACCATATACTGTACTTTAGAAACTGGAGCTAGTACTGCAGTTATAGCTGCTCGTTGTGCAATACAATTTGTTCCAGATGTAATTTGTCCTTGCATTTTTGTACATGCTTTAGCGATCCATTCTGGTGCTCCGATATACCCGATTCTCCAGCCAGTCATAGCAAAAGCTTTTGCTAGACCATTCACAGTAATCGTTCTATCAAACATGTTTTCGATAGCAGCAAAACTAAAGGTTGGGTTGCTGTAGTTTATATGCTCATAAATTTCATCAGATAGTACATAAATTTGAGGATGTTTTTCCAAAACTTTTGCTAAAGCCCTGTATTCTTCTTCCGTGTAAATTGTTCCACTAGGGTTATTAGGTGAATTAAAAAACACCATCTTAGTTTTTGGTGTAATAGAGGCCTCTAACTGTTCTGGTGTAATTTTAAAATCAGTTTCTATAGAAGACGGTATTTCGACGAATATTGCTTCACATAAAATTGCAATCGCAGAGTAACTTACCCAATATGGTGCTGGTAATAAAACTTCATCTCCAGGATTAAGAAGTACTTGAGCAACATTAGCAATAGACTGTTTAGCTCCTGTAGATACTACAATTTGATTGGGTTTATAATCTAAATTATTATCTCGTGTTTAGCTCCTGTAGATACTACAATTTGACCCGGTTTGTAGCTCAAGTTATTATCTCGTTTAAACTTAGTACAGATGGCTTCTTTCAACTCCCCATATCCATCTACAGGGGTGTAAGAATTATAATCTTGATTGATTGCTTCTACAGCTGCAACTTTAATAAAGTCTGGTGTGTTAAAGTCTGGTTCCCCTAAACTTAAACTAATAATGTCTTTACCTTCAGCTTTTAATTCTCTTGCCTTTGCTGCCATAGCCAATGTTTGAGAAACAGGCAGGCTATTTATTCTATTCGATAATGGATACGCCATTGGTATTATATAATTATATTTTTTATGCTATTTCTGGATTTTTTTTTTATGCTATTTCTGGATTTTTACCTAAAACACCCAGGTGTCTAAAATGTTCTATAATGGCCTTACGAGTTGTTTTATATTCATTGTAAGGTAAATTAAACTCTTTGGCTGTTTTTTTTACAATTTTAGCCAACTTACCATAATGAACATGAGATATATGAGGAAAAATATGATGTTCAACCTGATGATTTAGCCCCCCTGTGTAGAAATTTACGAGTCTGTTACTAGGAGCAAAGTTAGAGGTGGTATATAATTGGTGGACTGCCCACGTATGTTCTAAATTCCCATCTTTATCTGGTATTGGCATTTCTGTATTAGGTACAATATGTGCTAATTGAAAAACTAGGCTTAAAATCATGCCAGCTGTATAATGCATTACAAAAAAACCAATAAGTATTTTCCACCAAGCTATGTCTAAAACAGCAAGAGGTAAAACGATCCATAGAGAGTAATAAACGAGTTTAGAGACCACTAATTTTGTCCACTCTACAGCTGGACTAGGAAATTTACCATACGATAATTTTCTTTTCAAATAATTATGCATCTGTTTAATATCGGTAGTAATTGCCCAATTTATTGTTAATAAGCCATAGAGGAAGATAGAATAGTATTTTTGAAGCTTGTGAATTTTCAACCATTTAGAATGTTTAGAAAAACGTATAATTCTCCCGGCATCAATATCTTCATCATGGTCTTTTATATTGGTAAATGTATGGTGTAAGACATTGTGTTGTACTTTCCAATTGTATACATTACCGGCAAGAATATAAATGCTACTCCCCATTAATTTATTAACCCATTTTTTACTAGAAAAAGAATCATGATTACTATCATGCATTACATTCATTCCAACTCCAGCCATTCCAACTCCAGTTACAGCCATTAGAATAAACATCAACCACTGTGGCATTTCAACTGTAAGAATTAAAATAAAAGGCACTAAAAAAATAGAAAACATTATAAAGGCTTTGGTGTATAATTTCCAATTACCTGTTCGCTTAATATTATTTTCTTTAAAGTACGTATTTACTCTTTTATTGAGTGTTCTAAAAAACTTTGCCTTATCTATTCTTGAAAAATTTATTGACTTCATAAATGGGTGTATTGTTATATCTCAAAAATAAACATTTTTGAGTACGATATGGTTATAAACGATTATTATTTAGAGGAATTGTTCTATTGATTAATTACTTTTGCCATATATTCAAAATCATGGATTTACTTTTAATATGGTTATAAACGATTATTATTTAGAGGAATTGTTCTATTGATTAATTACTTTTGCCATATATTCAAAATCATGGATTTACTTTTAAAATATTTTCCGAAATTAACACAAAATCAAATTACACAATTTTCAAAACTGCAAGAGCTGTATAAAGATTGGAATTTAAAAATTAATGTGGTCTCTAGAAAAGATATTGATGAGCTATATTTGAGACATGTGTTACACTCACTAGGAATAGCTAAAGTAGTTCAGTTTAAACCAAACACAAAAGTGATGGATGTTGGAACTGGGGGTGGTTTCCCCGGTATTCCTTTGGCTATATTATTTCCAGAAACACATTTCCATCTTGTAGATAGTATTGGTAAAAAAATAAAAGTGGTAAATGAGGTAGCTGAGGGCTTAGGCTTGCACAATATTTCAACCACGCATGGAAGAGTTGAAGAGGTTAAAGACACCTATGATTTTATTGTTAGTAGAGCAGTGGCTCAAATGGAAACGTTTGTTCGCTGGACCAAAGGGAAAATTAATAAAAAGCAAGCGCACAAAATTAAAAATGGAATTTTATATTTAAAAGGGGGTGATTTAACTGAAGAGTTAAAAAAATACACCGCAGTTTCAATTTTTAATTTATCAGATTATTTTAATGAAGATTTTTTTGATACAAAAAAAGTGGTGCATTTGCCCATGAAGTATAAAGGCTAAAAAGTAAGAATATGGCATTAACTCCGTCCAATAATTTTCAGAAAGGCATTGCTGCTCCTAAGTTCACATTAGTAGATACCATCTCAGGAAAAAAGGTTTCTTTAGAGGAATTAAAGGGAAAGAAAGGAACAGTTATTTTCTTCATTTGCAACCACTGCCCTTTTGTAATTCACATTAACAAAGTCTTAGTTCAAATCGCTAATGCGTATAGTTCTAAAGGGTTTAGCTTTATTGCCATTAGTAGTAATGATTCAGAAAAATACCCGATGGATGGCCCTGCCCAAATGAAAATTCATGCTGAAAAAGAAAATTATCCGTTTCCATATTTGTATGACGAAACTCAAGAGGTCGCTAAAGCTTATGACGCTGCATGTACTCCAGATTTATATGTTTTTGATAGCAATTTAACATCAGTATATCATGGTCAATTAGATGATTCTAGACCTGGCAATGATCTTCCAGTTACTGGGATAGATATTCGACAAGTTTTAGATCTTCTTGAAAGTGAAAAACCCTACAGAGGGGTATTCCTAAGCCTAGTATAGGCTGTAATATTAAATGGAAGTAAATTTAGGCAGTATTATAACTTCAAGATCTTATGAGTTTCACTTTTGCCATTTGAAATAATTTGGATAAAATAAATACCAGGAGTGAGGTTTTGAGTATTTACTTTTAGGGTGCCATTAATTAATTGATGGGTTCCGTTTAAAACTGTTTGAGATTGATTGTTAAAAACCCTATAACTTACAGTTGCAAATTCTTTTTCAGAATGTACTTGTAATATTTCTCGAACTGGATTTGGAAAAACAATCCATTCCTTGAGAGCTCCTTGAGCATTAAATTTATCAATTTCGAGTGTTTGTCCGTAGCATTCTTCATCTACTGAAAATGAATCTTTGATAAGCTCATTTATTTTTAAATTTGCAAAGCTTTCATCAGTTGAAAAGTTAAAGAAGGCCGAATCAATCACTGTATCATCTGCGCCTAAAAAATTTTGCAATAAAGTACCTAATGTTTGTCTGTAATCAAATTGTACAGTTTTTAATTGGTAATTATTATCGTCAGTTGCCTCGCTTAAGTCTACATTAGTTCCAGATACTCCCCCATTAACAGGATTTCCAAATACAAACATGGGAGCAATTTCTCCATGATCTGTTCCTAAACTTCCATTTTCTTTTGCTTTTCTTCCAAATTCTGAAAAGGTTAACCCAACAATATCGTCTGCCAGTCCTTGTTGGTCTAAGTCATCTACGAAAGACTTAATAGCCTCAGAGACTTCGGTTAATAGGTCGTTATGTTTCCCTTCAATAGATCCGACTGATTGAGATTGATTATCATGGGTATCAAAACCACTAATTCTAACAATATAAACCTTAGACTCTAAGCCTCCGCTTATTAATTTAGCTACAGTTTTAAGTTGGTTTGACAAATCTGAATCAGCGTAAGAATTGGCATTGCTTCCCGTATTAAATGCATTCGAAATTGCTTGAGAGTACTGATTAGATAATTGGTCAGTTTCCGCAATATAATGAAGCTCTAAACCATAATCACTGTCTGGAATATTAGTTGGTGCGTCACCTCCTAAACCACTTAATTCTGAATAGAAACCCGATGGATCTTGTCCGGAGATATTAATTGCTAAACCGTGCTCTGTTTCTCCATGGAACCCTAAAGAGGTTTTATTAGAACCAATTTGAACTCCCAAAGGGTAGCTGTCAGTTAATTCATTTATGTAATACCTCTCCATAAATCTTCCAATCCACCCAGAATCATTTCCGTTATCCCAACTATTTCCATCATTTCCTGTAGAATAAATATCTGTAGATGCGAAATGACTTTTATTCTGGGAAGGATATCCAACAGATTGTAATATGCGCATCCTACCCTCATCATATAAATCTTTAAAACCCGTTAGAGCAGGGTGAAGACCAATCAATTGATTTTCTGGGAGCGTACTGTCTAGAGTAATGAAAGAATTTACCCCAGAGTTTGGTATTTTTAGTGAAGGTCTTAAGTTCGCATAGGCATCATATTCGTTAATGGGTATAATGGTGTTAAGACCATCATTACCACCAGCTAGATTTATTAGAACTAACTTACGATTTGCAATATCACAAGTTGATAAATTAGCAGTTTTCAATATTGCCTTTATTTCAAGAGGAAGTAAACCAATAGCAGATGCCGTTGCAGAAAGTTTTAAAAAATTTCTTCTTTTCATATAATTCTAGGTTAATTGAAATTCTGTAGCATTTATTAGCGCCGTAAATAATGCCTCTAGTCTAGATTTAACAACAGTCTCATCATTAGAATTCAAATATTCAGACCAAGCATCTGTCCAATAATATGCGGGAAACCCCTCTAATAAGTTTTCTGTAAAATAATTTTTTCTGTCAGCATCTATACTTTCAGGATATAGTAAATCAGATAATTCTGTTACTAATGAAATTGCATCAGATGGGTTGACGATATGATCTCTCACATAGTTAACAATATTTAATTGTACATAAATTAGACCATTATTGCCTATTTTATTTCTACCACTAATAAA
>Ga0206129_10004510_pt1 | contig 15283 bp, 5 predicted proteins | sample Helgoland_Spring_8_FD_148616 | JGI IMG/M metagenome (GOLD analysis project Ga0206129, IMG submission 148616) | Pelagic subsurface seawater microbial communities from Kabeltonne, Helgoland, North Sea - Helgoland_Spring_Bloom_20160502_2 | ecosystem: Environmental > Aquatic > Marine > Epipelagic ...
TTTCATAAATGTAAAAGTAAAAAAAAATGCCTCTCAAATGAGAGGCATTTTTAAATATTAATCTATGAATTATTATAAAGCCTATAAGAAAGCTGTCATATCAATTCTTGCAGCAGCAATAGTTGCAGCAGAAACAGTAGAAGCTGTACTTGTTCCATTTTTCTCAACTACAGAAGCACCATCATCTAAAGTTGCGCTAGCAGCAGTATTAGGACCTGATATAGCGATAGCCGTAGCATTAGTTATAGTAGAAGTAATTGCTCCGGCAGTACCTGCAACATTAGATACAACTCTAATGTAACCTGTAGTAGTTGGCTGATTCGCAGCTACGATAGTAGCAGTCATTGCAACAGGAGTTAATTTAGAAACATTTTTCCAAACTCCCCAGTTAGCAACCGTGAATGCAGCAGCGTTAGAACCTTTTCTACCACCAGTGAAACTAGTTTTAGAAACATCTGCACTACTAGCTACAGTAAATTCAGCGTTAGCTTTTTTAGCTAAAGCAGCGTTTACTGCGGCCATATACTTAACTTGTACAGCAGCCTCATCAGCTAAAGCACCAGTAGTACCTGTTACAGTAGATCCGTTAATAGTTAATTCATAATAATCAGTTGCAGCAGCGGAAACACCAACAGCATGATCAATAGAACCTACATAATTTCCTTTTCCAACACTTACAGTTACTCCAGCAGTAGTAAATCCTGCTACGTTTGCAGCGTCAGAAGCCCAAGTATTAAGCTCATATATACGATCTGAAGTTGCCCCAACTGCGCTAGAAACAAATCCGTTAACAGTAAGTACCGAAGCACCTGTTACTTCAAATTCATTTACTCTAGCAACAGCACCTGTAGATGTTGCATTAGATTTGATATTCAAATCATAATTAACAATTGTGTGATCACCTGAAGGTTGATCTGTTACAACACCTGCAGCAGATGTAGATTGAAGAACATCATCAGCAATAACTTTAACACCACTTCCAGTTGTAGCTGTAGCTGCAGCTATAGCAGCGTCAATAAAAGTTTTTAACGGAGAGAAGTCAGCAGAAGTAATTTTCTTAGCTACAACAGGTGTAACACCAGTTCCTGAAGCTTGTTGTACGTTTTCGATAACTAATTCATTACCAGAAATATCAACAGATGCACCAGCAGAAGAAGTTTTTAATGCAGCAAAAGAGATTGAAGTTAATTCAGTGTTACCAGTAACAGTAAGTCCTTTTAATCCATTCACTTTACTTGCAGTAACTGAAGCTAAGTCAGCGTTAGATGTAATTGAAAGAGAACCTTTAGCTAATGCAGTGTAAGGAATGTCTAATGTTTCAATATCAGTAGCATTAACTGTAACATCCATAGCTGATCCGTCAAATGTAAACGAAGTTACATCTGAACCATTAACAGTTACATCATCCCATGTACCACCTAAAATTAAAGTTTCTAATTTAGTTGATCCACCAGTTGTAACGTCCAAGTGAGTTGGAGTAGTTGCAGTACTAGCAGCAGCAATTAAATGTACTGAAGTTGCTTTTGGAAAATCAACATTAATGTCAATTTCATAAGAAGCAGCTTTAAGATTGTTTAAAGAAGGTAAAACAACAGTAGTTGCGTCTGCAAATACTGATCCGTCAGCACCAGCCCATTTAGGAAGGCTAACAGAAGTTATCTCATTACCAGTTATTACACCTTTAGCATATACTGGAGCAGTTAATGTACCAGCAGTAACTGTTAAGGCTTCTCCTCCACCTGCAGTTCCATCATATGCTGTAGCATTAGTGAAAGCTGATAAATCAATCGTTCCAGCTTTGTTAATTGCTACAGAGATTGCAAAGTCATGGTTTACCATAACTGGCATAGAAAAAGTTGTAGCTTTAGTTAATGCACTAAATGTCATAGCAGCAGTTGCACTTTTTAATTTAGGCAAAGAAACTGTCATTGTATTTAATGAACCCGTAATGCTAAGAGCACCAACAGTTTCTAAAGAAGGTAAAGAAATATCACCATCTTGAGTAAAAGTCATAGAACCAGCTCCAGTTAAGTTAACAAAGCTAGCTTTCGTTGTAGTTGTAGCTGATGAAGAATAAATAACATCTCCACTTACATTTCTAACTTTAGACATAAGTGCAGTTAATTTATCTACATCCATATCTTCAGTCTGAGTAATTGTAAGATCTTTGCTTAAGAATTGTACTTTGTTACCTAATTGTGTAGCAAAATCTAATGTTGCAACTGAATTTACTGTCAAATCAGCCTCATAAAAATTAGATGAAGCTATAATAGCAGTTAAATCTGCTTGAGCAGCAGCTAAACTAGCAGCAAGTGCATCAACTTCAGCAGTTGTAGAAACATTAGCTAAGCTAGCTTTCAATTCAGCAATAGTAGCAGTTAAAGCTTCTAAAGATGTAGCTAAAGCAGCAATATCAGTTGTGTTACCAGCAACAGCAGTAGTAGTAGCTGTAGCGTTTGCAGCAATTGAAGCATCTAAAGCAGCTTGTGTAGCAGCTAAATCAGCAGTTAAAGCAGCAACTTCAGTAGAAGTAGCAGCTCCAGATAAAGCAGCTTGTAAAGCGGCAACTGAGGCTTCTAGACCAGAAATGTCAGTAGCAGGAGTTGCAGTCTTAGGCAATGCATTTACAGCAGATGACAATGCAGCAACAGTACCTTGTAGTGAGGTTAATCCTGAAGACAAAGAATTAAATCCTTCGATTTGGCTCTTCAATGAATTAATCTGAGTGTTCAGATCATCAAATTGATCGTCATAGTTAGTACATGATGACAAAACCACCATGGACGAAATTAATAAGTAAGAAAATAGTTTTTTCATGTTTGAAATGTTAAATAAGTAATTAAGTGTTGAATTTAAAGTGTAATTCGTTTGTTCTAAAATTTGATTAGTAATACGTTTTTGGTTCATAGTCGTAAATTAAGCGTGTACAATGCGATTTAGAAACATCTATACCGTGCAAAAGTGTGAAACTAACCGGTGGCTGTTTTCACTTTTTCGACAAAATACTTTATATCTATAGACCAGTGGTATTAAACCATCGGCTAAAGAAACAGTAGTTTCGCTGTATAAAAATTAAAAATCAGGCTGTAACACCTATCTATAGTCAAATTTACATTATTATTTATAATCTGAAAGTTTTTATTACAAAATATGCCCTTCTGTACTGAATTTGAGCTTTTTATACTAATTAACTTGCATTTTGTAGTTTATTTCTTACATTTACAATACCTATTTGTGATGGTTCTATTTATTAATGACAGCCAGCAAAACATCCATTTTAAAGTATTCAGATCACTTCATTGCCAATGCTAAGTTTAGAAGCATTAGTGGTGGTAGGATTGGGTTGTCTGTTCGTGCAGTAGCCAACTATACCAATTTCAGAATTGTTTTCAAAGATTTCGATATCTTTCTCTCCGGAACCATTAGTTTTACTGAGCTTAATAAAACCAATCTAGACGCATTTAAACATTGACTTTTAATAGAACGCAATTACTCAGACAATCATGCAGGGCGTTTAATGGGCACCCTTAAAACTATTTGTGTAGATGCAAAGAAAAATGACATTGGAGTGCATCCTTATATTAACTACGTATATGGCTTTGCACAATCTAGGCAAGACAAGCTTATAAACATACTCACTTTTTCTGAACTTGAAAGAATAGAGCGGGTTCAATTGCCCAGTGAAAGATTAGAGAATACCAGAAAATGGATGATTATAGGCTTTTGGTTGGGCCAAAGGGTCTCTGATTTACTAACATTAACAAAATTAGACATCAGAAGCGCCCCCAATGGAGGCGTTTATGTAGACATTGTTCAGCGAAAGACTAAAAAAAAGTTACCATTGGTGTCATAGATCCGGTGCCATTAAAAATCTTACAAGGAGATTTTCCTAGAAAAATTGGAGACCGTTGTTTTAACCGCTATATGAAGGAGCTGTGCCAAATGGCCGGCATTGACCAGCTGGTCAAAGGCTACAAATTAAATGTTGCGACCAAAAGAAAAGAATTGGGCATCCATCCCAAATATGAACTACTATCCTCTCACGATCTAAGACGCTCTTTTGCAACCAACTTCTTTGGAAAAATTGAAACGCCTGTACTCATGCAAATGACTGGCCACTCTAGAGAGAGCACATTTTTAAACTATATAGGCGTTGGAGAAAATAAAGATATTTATGCCAATAATTTTATGGAAAGCTTACTAGAATTAAAGGCTAGTAAAACCTACTAAAATCTCTTCTGTTTCTAACTCTATATGGAGAGAGATCAAAGGTGATAAAAATTTCAAAAGCATTGGGTGTAGAAAATTGATTAATACCTATGGGAAGGGCATAATTAAAACCTATGTCTAGTGAATCTAATTTTAGGCCTAAAGAAAGTCCTAATTGAAATAAATTTGCGCCGTTAAGACCTGAAATATGTTCATTAACACCAAGAACCAGATTAGCTAATGTAAACTCTTGGTAAAGATCTAGTCGGGTGTTTTCTCCTTGTTTACTAAAATTATGAAAAAGGAATAGATAGGAATAGTTTGGTAGACGACCTTGCTGGTATCTATTAAGATTTATCTCATATCCAAATTGACCACTTAGAAGCATATCAAGATTAACAACTCGCTCTGAAAGCTCAGAAGATATTTTAGGCTGGTTTAGATGGCTTACAGAAAAGCCAAAGGACATATTGTAGTCGTTATGGGCCATCATTGAAGCACCAAAATCTATGTATCCCATTGTATCTGTTGCCACTATAGGGTCTGAAGTAATGGTATTAACTTGTCCTGAAAGTATGTCTATTTGATCTAGAAAAACCAGATTTCCATAATCAAAATTATAACTAGAATAACCAGCAGTTACACCTGGATAAAAATACCAGTTATTCTCTAAACGAAGCTTATAAATATAACTCAATCGAGCAGTAGAGTGATTATACCCAGAATTATCTAACTGGGTACTCATATACTCTAAACCAAGTTGGAAATCATAATCTTCAAAAAAAGAGGTTGCAAATGCATATTGGTGTTGTGAGGTGTTATTTGTCTGAGCACTTACAAATTCTGTCAGGATTCCTATTTTAGAGGGGTCTTTAAATCCAAAATAACTGGCATTAGAAAAATGTGGAAGGCTACTCAGATTATGAATGAATCGATCTTGAGCATGAACACCTCCCCCAATCATAGAGAGTATTAAAATTAAATATGTTAAGATTCTTATGCTCATCATCTCAGTATGGTAGCTTCACCAGTGTAATTAATTTCTTGATCATCGTGAGTAATAGCACTGAATCTATATCTAAAACTCTTGTGAGAATATTGTTTTCCTGAACTATATGTGCCATTCCATCCCCAACCCATTGAAACTGGTAATGTATCTAATTTTACATTGTGAATCACATTACCCCACATATCAAAAATTTCTAGATATAGTGACTTAATACCCGTATACTTGGGTTCAAAAATATCATTTATGCCGTCCCTATTTGGAGTGAATGCAGAAGGAAATATGACTAAAAATCCCTTCCCAATACGAACTTCTTTAAGGGTTTCTTTGTAACAACCTAAGTTATTATAAAATCTTAGGGTTACATTGAAAGAACCAGGAGTAGTATAACGGTGAGAAATCTCTGTAGTGGCCTCATTTTCAGCGTTGATTTCTAAAATCTCAGTGCCATCTCCAAAATCCCATTCCATTTTAACATAGGGATCCAAAGACACATTGCTAAAAGTTACTTTTTCATTTGCACTTATCAATCCTGTTTGTTCTAAAGAATTAGAAGTATATGAAAAGTCAGGATTGCCTACTCCTGTTATGATTGGTATAGAGGTGCCACAGCCAAATTCATTAATAATATTTAATATAGCCTCTTCCTTTGGAGCTTCAATAGTCAATTCAAAAGTTTCATTCCCAAGAGATTCACTGCTTACTAACTCACCGTCATAATAAAAACTGAAGGTTGAAGAATTTCTATCAAATACTTTTAATTGAAGTTTACCCGGCTCTCCCAAACATAAAGATCTATTTAAAAATGGGCCTTCTAAAACTTGAATGGTTTCAATAGGCTTAAATTCGTAAAACTTTGTGAAAGCAAGTGCTTGCGGATTGTTACAAGTCAAAATTGATGGTGATATACTTAAACGATACCTGCCGGCAGTTAAATTATTAATAGAGAGTAAATTTGACCCAATAAGCTCATATGTTGGAGTTGGATTTTCTTGGGTCCCAGGAATTTGCTTTTCCCAAACAATCTTATAGGGAGATCTACCTCCAGAAATATTTATTGAAATCGCACCGTCAGAGTTGTCTTCTCCACAACCTAATGAAGTAACCGTTTCAGCAATAGTAATAGGTGTTATGTTATTAGAAAAATTAAATGTTATTGGTTCTGTTTCACATCCCTTAGCATCTTTGATTACCAATTCATATGTCCCCTCATTTACATTTATTGGATCTGAACCTAAATACTGAAAATTATTTGGTCCACGCCATGAATAAATATAATATGGTTCTCCATCGGAATCAATAAAAGGATCACCGCCGCTAATATTATCTATATTAGGATATGTATCAATATTATTACAAATATCTAATGAAATGTTTGTGATACTATTGTAAGAAATTGGGTCATAATTAATTGTAAATGGTTCGTAAATCTCACACCCTAATTGATTGCCTTCAGGATCCAATACGGATACAAGCTTTAATACATAATTTCCGCTAAGCAGGCCTGTAAATGTATATAAATCTGAAGTGGCATTGTATATGAAATCTGAGGTGGCTTCAGAGGAAACATCAACAAGTTCTTCATTCAAATAAAACTCTACTGGTGTGTTACTATCTAATGAAAAAGAAAAAGAACCCTCAGGATTTTCACAGGTAGGATGCACAAACGACTGATTAGATACACCCAGTACAGGAGGAGCTAACACAAAATCTTTTGTCTTTATAATTGCCTCTTGATTGTCACAACCCAACAAAGTAGAAGAAACTGCTATTCTGTAGATTCCTGAACTTAAATCACTCAGACTTAACTGGTTGGTTTTATTAATTGTTTCATAGGTTGGCGTAGGGTCTGCTTCTGTTCCTGGAACTTCTCTATACCATTCAATGTTATAAGGTTCCTTACCCCCTGAAAGAGAAACAGAAATAGATCCCCCGTCGCTATTTACACCACAACCTGGAATTACAATAGTTTCAGCAATAGTAATAGGTGTTATGTTATTAGAAAAATTAAATGTTATTGGTTCTGTTTCACATCCCTTAGCATCCTTGATTACCAATTCATATGTCCCCTCATTTACATTTATTGGATCTGACCCCAAATACTGAAAATTATTTGGTCCACGCCATGAATAAATATAATATGGTTCTCCATCGGAATCAATAAAAGGATCACCGCCGCTAACGAGTGTAGTATCTGGGAAAGTGACTTCGTTATTGCACGAGTTGAGTGTTACATTGGTTTCACCTCCATATACAATTGGTTGATAATTGGTAACTGTAAAATTGGAGAACAGTTCGCAGCCATCAATAGTTGAAGTTCCTGTTCCCGTAGGTACTTGCTCTACAATCTTAAGAGTGTAACTACCTTCTAATAGTTCAGATAAGGTGTATTTACCCGTGCGACTACTCAAGTTAAAAGTGCTAGAAGCTGAAGAGGAAGGAGTAATTTGAGCGCCGTTCAAGTAAAATTTAAGGGGATTTGTCGCATTAAGTTTAAATTCATAGCTCGCTTCTTGATTATCACAAGTTGGTGGTGTTAATACATTTTCTGAGATGCTCAAGGAAGACTTTGTGATAGTAAAAGCTTTTACAACAGTGTTGCAGCCAGAAGTATTGGCGTCTTGTACTGTGACGCGGTATTCACCAAAACCAAGTCCAGTGAGGTTGAGTTTTGCAGCACTTCCAGGCACTTCATTCCAGCCAAATACCGTAGTGGTGGTGCTAACTGTATTAGAGCCGGTCGTACTTGTCGTAGTTTGGGTACTGGGGCCGTATTTTTCCCAACGAATACTATAAGGACTCACAATATTAGGAGAAAGGGTTAGAGCAATGCTAGAGCTGCTACTCTCATCGGTTACACACTGTTCGTTATTCACTATGCCAGAAACTGTAAAAGTTGGGGGAGTATTAGGCATATTTACATTGAGCGTCTGTGTGCATTGGTTTTTATCTGTAACTTTAACAGTATAATTTCCAGGGATAAAAATATCGTTGGCTCTGGGGCTGGTACCGGCAACACTATATCCGCCAGGGCCAGTCCAAGTATAGAAATAAGGTTTAATCCCTCCAGTAGCAGTCACACTAAGGCTTCCTGGCGTGGTACAACCAATGGGAGTTACTTGGCTTTCCTCATCGTGGGTTACTTCTAATAGGGTGGGTACTGTAATGTTAACATTCTTGGTAATTGATAAACATGAATTACTGTCTGTAATTTCAATGGTATGGGCACCTTGAGAAATTCCTTTGATGGTATGGGTAAATGCGGTGGCAGAGGCTGTTCCAAAAGAGGCACTGCTTCCTCCATCTATAGTGTAATAATAAGGACCGGTTCCTCCTGTAACACTTATGGTGGCCTGACCGCCTGCATTGGTAAAACACAGCGGGTTGGTCACAGCATCTAATACCGCAGTAAAAGCATCTGGTTCCGTGATGGTAAATGCTTGAGACACCAAGCAAGCGCCAGCTAGGCCGTTCGAGACGTCTACCCTGTAATTTCCTGCAGATAAATCTGTGACAGAAAGGGTGTTGGTGCCGTATTTAGTGAGTAAGGTAGTTCCCTCATACCACCTAATAATAGGTGTAATAGCGGGGTCGCTGCTAATGGAAATATTAAAAGTTCCATCTGTAGCCCCGTTACAGCTGAGCCTTTGGGTGGCCGCCGGTGCAAAAGTGCTAATGGCTAGCGGCGTTAAAGCAGTTAAAGTGGTGGTGGCTGTGGCGCTACAACCCAAAGCGTCGGTTACAATAAGGGTGTAGTTTCCAGCTCCAAGGGCCGTAATGTCTTTGGTCGTTTTAGTGCCTACGTAGGCGTTGCTGGTCCAAGCATAGCTATAGGGGCTAGTCCCTCCAACAATAAATCCTGCCCCAAGGCTTAAAGCGCCGTCTGTTGCCGTGGTACAACTTGGATTGGTTGCGGTGATTTGGGCCGCATCTAATTGCATGGCCACTGGGATAGTGATGCTTTTGGTCACCGGGGTACTACAGCCAGCGTCTTGAATGGAAACGGTATAAACCGCTCCCTCCGTAAGGTTTGGATAAACTACCGCAGCAGAAGAGCTTTGGGTGCTTACATTTCCAGCTGGATCTGTAAAGCTAAAGGTGTATGGTGTATTTCCACCACTAGGGGTGGCTGTTAGCGTGTCGCTGCATCCGGTGGCTAATACCAAATCCAATACTGCAGGTTGTGTAATGGTAAAAGCAGAAGAAGACACATTACAGCCACCATTGGTAACCGTTAAAGTGTACTGTCCTACACTTAAACTGCTTATAGATAGTGTAGAGGCTGTAAAACCGCCACCTACTTTTGTCCAAGCATAAGAATTAGGCAATGCGTTGGCTTGGGTGAGCACTGTAATGAGCTGGCCTTGTGCAGAGCTTCCTGCGCTAGCCAAATAAGTGAATGCCGTACCAGAAACGTCTGCAGATAGAGTTATCACTACATCCGTAACGTTCGAAGATACAACAGATCCAGCTGCTCCGTTAACTAAAGCAGCAAGGGCCGCAGCTACTTGTGCATTGGTTTGACCAGCGGTCACCGTATGGGAATAAGAGGTTCCGTTGAGTTGTAGGGTCATGACGTCTCCTGTAGCTAAAGTCCCGCTTACCGTTAACGTTACTATTTGTTGCTGGGCGCTATTGCCGCCGCTAATCCTACTGGGGTCTATATTAATGGCCCCATCTGAACCACCAAAACAGCTCACCATAGTGAGGTCATTGGCTGCAATTAAAGTGTTGTTTATAACAGGTAATGGGGTCACAGTAACCGTGATCACACTACTTTCTACCTCACATTGAACCGCGTTAATCTGTCCAAAAACAGCCCGCTTATAATAAGTGGTTTGCGTGAGTGCGGTAGGAGCATAATTTCTAGCCGTAGCCCCAGGAATACTATTCCAATTACTGCCGTCTGTAGATTTTTTCCATTGGTAGCTAATAGTGGCCGCTGCAGGATTGGTCACAACACTGGCCTCTAAAAGTTGCGCAGGAGTCTCTCCAGCACAAATTGTCTGCGCACTGCCAATGGTTCCTGGCAGCAAATCGTTGGTGGTGATTTTCACCCAATTGGTAGCGCCTGTACAACTTTGACTTCCGTCTGTCCAAGTAGTTACCCTTTTGTACCAAGTGGTCTGAGCAGGTCTTGGTGGGGTATATGAAGTGGCTGTTGCCGTGCCAATTAAGGTTTCATTATTTGCAGTATCTGTAGAAGAATACCAGCTGTAAGTAATGCCTGACAGGGTGCTCCCACCAGTGACCGTAAGGGTGGTTGGATTGGCTCCAGGGCATAAAATTTGATCGGTGGTTAGGGTTCCTCCAGTCACAGAAGGGCCCACTTTTATAGTCACTGAATTGGTGCTAGTAGGACAAATTTTTCCTAGGGAAGATAAGGTGGTTTCTCTTTTGTAATAAGTGGTTTGTGTAAGACCTATGGGAGGGTCATAAGAAGAATCAGAAGCTCCTGGAATCTGTACCCAGACTGGATTGTTAAAATCTATGGCTGTGTACCATTTGTAAGTGCCCCCAGCAGAGCCAAAACTGGCATTTAAAATAGGGGCAGGATCATCTCCCACACAAATGTCTTCTCCTCCAGAAATACTTCCTGCACTAGGGTTTAAAACGGTGACCGTTATAGTGTCTCCTAGAGTATCTGTAGCACAGGTAGTGGTACCCACAACAGTAGTAGATAATCTTCTAAAGTAAGTAGTCTGGGTCAGGGTGCCAGAAGTATAACTGGCATTGGTGGCACCACTAATGATAGACCATGATGCATTATCTGTAGATTTTTGCCATTTCCACTGCAAATAGGAAGGCCCAATAGAAGCCACATTTTCTGTAAAGGTAGTGGGCGCATTGTTGTAGCAAACCACCTGATTGCTATTAAAAGACCCTGCAGTTGGGACTATAACCTGAACTATGGTGTTTGGACTGTAAATGGTGCAATTTCCTGAAGCATAGGTATTGGTTACCGCACGCATATAATAAGTGGTCTGTGTAATAGCAGTAGGCGTATAAGTGTCTGAGGTAGCTCCTCCAATAGAGACCCATGAGTACGGATTGGATGTAGAGGTAAACCACTGATAGGTAAGGGTTCCGTTGGTTACAGAGGCCGCAGCTTTTGGAATGATTGGCTTCGGAATATCTCCAGAGCATATCACTTCTAAATTATCGTTCCCTGTGTCTGGGTTGGTGGTCTTAACAGAACCAGGGTCTGCGTTGTTACCCGCAATAAATTTTAGGGTATTGGTATAATCTACACAGGTATCTGTGTTTAGGGTGCTGGTGGTTTGCCTCCTATACCAAATGTCTACAGACACCGTTGGAGGGTCGTAAGTGACCTGATTATTTGTCCCTGTGGCACTAGACCAAGAAGTACCATTGTCGGTACTTTTCTGCCATAGATACGTAATGTCTCCGTCTCCTGTAAGGGTGGAGTTGTCTTTTAGAGGAAAAGGGTCTGCTCCAGGACAAATATCTACCGGGGTATTGCTGTTGTCATTAAACGTGATGGCTAGACTACTGTTTGGGAACCTATTTACATAAACATAGACCACATTGGAGGAGGCAGAAGTGCCGCAAGAGACAGAAGTGGCGTTTCTTTTAAATTGGGTGGTTTGTGTAATGGTAGCTGCAGGCGTAAAAGCATTGGTGGCAGATCCACTACCGCTTAAGTTGGTCCAAGTGGCACCGTCGTCTATAGATTGTTGCCATTGGTAGCTCACCGTATTTCCAGTAGCGTCTGCAACAGATGTTAAGGTAGTGGGTACCTCGCCCAAGCAAATGGTCTGCGTACCTCCAATACTACCCGCGCTTAGGTCAGATACCGCAATTGTAGCAATGGTACTTGAAGCCACACATGTGTATCCTGAGTAGGTTACCGTAGTTTTTCTGTAGTAATATTTAGTGCCCGTAGCAACGGTGCTTGGGGTATACGACACTCCTGTTTCTCCACCAATCACAGACCAAGTAGCCTGGTCTGTACTCGAATACCATATATAGGAGAGATTTCCTGTACTGCTGTCACCACTAATAGTAAGCGGCGTGGCAGCGGCTCCCAAACACAAGTCTTGGTTGGCAGAAATGGTTCCTCCCAGAGCTTGTGGCGCCACATTAATAGTTACTTCATTAGAAACCACATCTGTGCCACAAGTGGTAGATTGTGCCAAACGCCTGTAAGAGGTGGTTTGGGTGAGAACACCTGTAGCAAGGGTTGCCGCGTTGGTGCTTATTGTGCTCCAACTACCCCCGTTAATAGATTTTTGCCAAGAATAAGTGATGGTTTCGCCCATGGCAGTGGCATCTGTATCAGAGGCTAGAGTGCCCCCATCTGTTCCATAACAAAGACTGGTGTCGCTGCTGCTGATAGCGCCTGGAAGTACTTTTATAACCTTTAAAATAGCCACATCTGAGGTGTCTGAACAGGTGCCTGCTCCGGAATAAAAAGTAGCCCTTTGGAAATATAAGGTGCCCGTTTGGGTGTAAGTTGGTGTAAGGGTCGGTCCTGTTTCCCCGCCCATAATATTGAAAGTGCTGTTGTCTGTAGAGGAATACCATTGGTAGGCAATAGTCCCTACAGCGGTGTCTCCGCTAACAGAAATAGCCGTGGGGTTAGCGCCAAAACAAATGGTTTGATCTCCTGAAACAACCCCACCATTCACCTGTGTGACCACAACTGTGACTACCGTAGAAGCCTTTGAACAGGCATTAGCCCCATTGGTTGCGGTAGTAATTCTCCTGTAATAGGTGGTGCCAGCACTGTTGGTAGGCGGGCTAAAGGTGGCCGTTTGGGACCCTGTTCCAGTAACTGGAGTGAAATTAGCTGCATTATTTGTTGTAGAAGACTCCCATTGGTAGGTAATTGTACCTCCAGAACTTGTCGCATTATTCACTTCAAGGGCCGTGGGGGTGTCGTTTAAACAGAGATTTTGACTGCCTGTAGCGGTTCCTCCATTCAATTGAGCCCCTACCGAAACCGTAACTACATTAGAGGTTTTGGTGGCGGTACAAGTCGTGGAACTTGCAATTCTTCTAAAATGAGTCGTTTGGGTCAGAGCAGCAGGGGCGTAAGTAGCGGAATTGTTGGTAATGGCCTGCCAGGTATTTTGATTGTCTGTAGATTTTTCCCAGCTGTAGCTAATGTCCTCGCCCATAGCAGAAGCATCTAGGGTACTTGTAAATGGAGTTGGGGTGTCTCCATAACAGGTATTTTGGTCTGCAGCTATGGTTCCAGCAGATAAATCAATAATGGTTACAGAAACAGAATTACTCGGTGCGCTACAAGAGACCCCGTTTTTAGATACAATGGTTTGCCTTCTGTAAAAAAGTGTCCCGGAAGCTGTACTGCTTGGCGTATAAGCCACCCCGGTCTGTCCAGAGATGTTATTGTAATTTATATCGTTTACAGATACCTCCCACTGATAGGTGGCAGAAGCCGTAGCACTAGTTACTGCAAAAGGATTTAAGGGCTCGTTCAAGCAAACTTTTTGTACGGCAGTAAGGGTGCCACCGCTCACACTTATGGCAGCTGCGTCTGCACTTATTCCTAATAAGGCATAGCCATTGGTCATACCACTAATGACAGCATCTATGGCATTATAACTAACTGTGCCTGTAGCGCCAGATGAATTGGCTACCAAACTCAGGCCGCTTATAGTCATACGATCTAAAGTGCTGGTTGCTGTGCTAGTAAAAGTCACTAAAAGGGTCTGGCTGTCTGAAAGTGTTGCTGAAGCAGCGCTCAAGTCTGCACCATTAGCACTAAGGCTAAAGGTACCTGAAAGGGTAAAGCTAGCAGGAACAGACAAAGTAAATTTTACCCCAGCACCCACGGCAAAATCATCCGTGTTATTTTCTTGAAAAACAAGGCTAGGCAAAGGGATTTCAGTAGAAGGAAGGCTGCAATAAGAGACCGCTACATTTGAATAAGAAGGCGGCGTAATTTGCCCCAAAGCAGTAGCATGACCAACAATAAAAAGGCCTGCAAACAACACAAAGAGGCGTAAGATGGGTTTCATGTATAAAGAACTATAACTCTTAAAAAAGCGTTATGGTATATTTGGGTTACGTTTTCGTGTTAAAATTAGCCTATTTTAAAGGAATACAAAAATTCTATGCCCTCTATTGCAAGATTAATTCTTGGCTGCTTTTTACTTTTCCAGCACTTAAAACCACTTTATAACTTCCTTTAGGCAAGTAAGTGTTGCCGTCTGCAGCGGTTGAAAGGCTTGTTTTGTTTTTCTTTAAAAATGCAATCTTTCCTGACTTAGAAAAATTCATATGAAAGGGCGCGCTGTTAAAACCAGCGTCTGCTGTTACTTCCATGGTGTTTACCTCAACACCATTGGCGTCTTGAACAGATACAGTCACTGATCCGGCCTGGGGGACAAAAAAGTCCATACTTATTTCTGGGGTATAGGGATCTGAAAAACCTCTGGCCATGCCCCATCTAGGAGAGACGCGTTGTTTTTCAAGGGCAAACAATTCCAAAGCAGGGGTTTTTCCAGCAGCCATTTTGTTGGCCAATGGACCTAAAGCCGCAATGTCTGCCTTAAAAATAGAGCGACCATGGGTGCCCACCAAAAGGTGTTTGTCCCTGGCCTGTACCACTACATCATGAACGGCTACGGCAGGTAAATTTGTAGAAAAAGCATGCCATGTAGCCCCTAAATCTAAGGTTACATAGAGGCCGTTGTCTGTTCCAGCGTAGAGTATGTTTTCATTGTTGGGGTCTTCGGTTACGGAATTTACGGCGCCAAGCGGTAAGTTTGCGCCTATGTTTTTCCAGGCATCGCCCCTATTTTCTGATAAGAAAATATAAGGGGCAAAATGGTCGTTTCTATACCCATTTAAAGCCGCAATAACCCGGTCCTTTTTATGAACAGAAGCCTCCAAGCTGCTCACCCATAAATCTTGGGGTAGGCCTCCAGAAATCAGACTCCAAGAAGCACCACCGTCTTTAGTTGTGTGAATAAGACCGTCGTCCGAACCGGTGTATAAAAGGTCAAAATCAAAGGCCGACGCCCCAATAGTCGTGAGCGTCCCAAACGCCACATTCCCCTTCTTGCCCCCCTGAGT
>Ga0206129_10004512_pt1 | contig 15280 bp, 11 predicted proteins | sample Helgoland_Spring_8_FD_148616 | JGI IMG/M metagenome (GOLD analysis project Ga0206129, IMG submission 148616) | Pelagic subsurface seawater microbial communities from Kabeltonne, Helgoland, North Sea - Helgoland_Spring_Bloom_20160502_2 | ecosystem: Environmental > Aquatic > Marine > Epipelagic ...
GAGGACCAAATCAGAAATGTGGACGATGGCGCCGAGCGCTACATTGGCCATATCGACCTCAATGTACTCAGGAATGTCTTTTGGCAAGCATTGGACTTCAATGTCTGTCGCTTGATGCTGGATCATACCGCCACCGATTTTAACGCCCTCACACTTCTCCTCGTTAAGGAAGTGAAGTGGTACGTTAACCTTGATCGGTTTATTGGCTTCAACGCGCATGAAATCGACATGCATTGCAAAGCCTTTTGCTGGGTGACGTTGTACGTCTTTTAAAATGACGTTCTCTATTTCTCCCCCGACATTAACGTCGAGCAGAGCGGTATAGAACGCTTCGCTCTCAAGCATTTTCTCCAGGTCCTTGCGGATCAGGCTAATGCTTCTAGCGGGTTTGCTGCCACCATAAACAATGGCGGGGGTTTTGCCTTCAAGACGACGTAGGCGGCGGCTCGCACCTTTCCCTTCGTCAACTCGAGCTTCGGCTTCGATAGTAAAAGATTCAGACATGGTCTGTCTCCTGACATAACATCACTTAACCTGCGACCGGCGTAGTGATGGGTGGGTTTACATTGCCGGCGATTTAATCGTCGAACAATGCGCTAATAGATTCTTCGTTACTGACTCGGCGAATAGATTCAGCCAATAAATCTGCCATGGTAAGTTGGCGAATCTTTGGAATATCTCGCGCCTCCGTTGACAGTGGAATAGTGTCCGTCACTACAAGTTCGTCGAGCTCCGAGTTGCGAATAGTATCGAGGGCATTTCCCGATAACACCGCGTGAGTGCAGTACGCGACGACTTTGACCGCGCCGCGTGCTTTCAATGCGGCAGCTGCGGCGCACAGTGTGCCTGCAGTGTCGACCATGTCGTCAACCAAGATACATGTTCGTCCTTCAACGTCGCCAATCAAGTTCATGACTTGCGCCTCATTAGCGCGTGGGCGACGTTTATCGATAATAGCTAGTTCGGCGTCGTCTAACTGCTTCGCAATGGCTCGCGCGCGAACAACACCACCGATATCGGGTGATACAACGATAATGTTTTCATAGTTACAGCGAACGATGTCGTTATTGAGAATGCTCGATGCGTAAACGTTATCAACGGGACATGTGAAGAAACCCTGAATTTGCTCGGCGTGTAGATCGACTGTCAGTACGCGATCGACACCGGTTGAGACCATCATGTCTGCGACAACTTTCGAAGATATCGGCACGCGTGCTGATCGCACTCGACGATCTTGTCGGGCATAGCCGAAGTAGGGAACCACAGCGGTGATCCGTGCGGCGGATGCTCGGCGCAGCGCGTCGATCATTAGCAGCAGTTCCATAATGTTGTCATTGGTCGGCTGGCATGTGCTCTGAAGGACAAAAACGTCTTTGCCGCGCACGTTTTCATTCAGCTCAATGGTGATTTCACCGTCTGAAAACTTACTGACATTAGCGTCGCCGAGACTCATATAAAGCCGCTCAGCCACGAGTTCCGCAAGCTTAGGGTTTGCGTTGCCCGTAAAAACCATCATCTTGGACGACATGCTGCGCCTCGCACTGTGAAAAAATGGCTGGGGTGGCAGGATTCGAACCTGCGAATGGCGGGATCAAAACCCGCTGCCTTGCCACTTGGCGACACCCCAAAAGAACTCAGTTATGGTGCGCAATGATCGGAGGGCTGGTGTTTATGCCTCGCGCGACAATGGTTTCAAACTGCTCTTCAATCGCGGCGGCAATCTGCCGCGCCGAAGTTTCGTTGTCAAGCGCAGTGAACACACAAGCACCACTGCCGGTCATCATGGCAGGCGAGAATTTTTCAAGTAAATTCAGCGCCTTGCGCACCGCAGGATAATTAGCTTCGACCGCATGCTGCAAATCGTTGCGTATTGCCCCCGCGAAAAAGGCCGACATTGTGATCGGGGAAGTATCCCTTGTCAATTGCGGATCTGAAAAGATTTCGGCAGTACTCACATGACATTTAGGTCGCACAATGACGTACCAGCGTTCGGGCAGCTTAATCGGGGTAATTACTTCCCCAATACCTTCCGCCCAAGCGCTTTTGCCTCTGACGAAGACAGGTACGTCAGCGCCAAGCTGTAGACCTATGTGGGCTAGTTTGTCGATCGAATAGTTGAGATTCCAGAGGTGGTTAAGTACCAATAGCGTGGATGCCGCGTCGGAGCTGCCGCCACCGAGACCGCCACCCTGTGGGATCCGCTTCTCGATGCTTATGCGAGCGCCCATTTCTGGGGCATTGAGTGCACTGGCGGCGCGGATGATCAGATTGTCCTCGTCTGCTATACCGCTCACCCCTTTTGCGAGCGTGACGCCGGGCTCTTCTGTTCGCTCGAAGATCATGGAGTCACCCCAATCGAGCAACTGAAATACAGTTTGCAGGGTGTGATAGCCATCTGGCCTTTGACCGGTAACGTGCAGAAACAGATTAAGTTTAGCGGGCGCAATACATTCGATGCGTTGATAGAGATCGCTCATTATTTGTCGTTCACTGACCAGTCGAGTAACACAACCCGTATTTGCAATTCCTCATAGTTAAGTAGCAGTTTGCGAGGCAAGCGTTGCTCCGATAAGAGCTGCCAACTCTGCACTTCTACACGCCAAGACCCTTGCTCAAGCGCTGTCATGCCAGTGTCAGGGACATAGCCGAGCAGCCAGCTCCCAAGATCTGCCAGCGGTAAAGTATTCAATGCGCTTGTTAAGTCACTGGAAAGAGGTAGCGCGGTCAGTGGTTTTTGCTCGTTATCGTCCAGCCAGTAAATGTGGTTGCCCTCGCGTCTAAGCTCGGTGGCACCGGTGCCTATGGGGCCCGTGAGTATGACTCGGTCGGTTGCAGCACTTTGGCGAAACCACTGAAGGTTAGCGGTTTCTGTCTGCCCGCCGCGGGTGACAGCAATTTTGCCCACGGCTTGCCATTTTTCAGTCGAGCGCGCAGCCATCTGGTGTTGCTCTGCTACGGGCTGTGGTGCGTTTGCACAAGCGCTTAAAAGTATGCAAAAAAACAGACCAGCCAGTGTATTGGCGCCAGACTTGTGCGCAGCACATCTGCTACGTCCTGTCCAAGCTGATCGAAACAAGTTACTGGGAAGCCGCGTCATCATTTGAGGCTCTTTGGCCTGGCTCGTCGTTACCTTGACTTCGCTCTCCGCCCATTTGGTCTCGCTCGACACCAAGACGCTGCATGACGTCTCGCACATGCACGCTGTCAGGTTGGCGTGCTATCGAGTCTTGCCAGATTGCCAGTGCATCATCTGTGCGTCCCAATGCCCACAAAGTTTCGCCGAGATGAGCGGCTACCTCGGCATCAGGTAGCAGTCGGTAAGCCTTCTCGAGATAGGCAGCAGCCTCGTCCAGTCTATGCATTTTGAAGTAAACCCAGCCGAGGCTATCAAGAATCGCAGCCTCCCCCGGACTTAGCTGCAGGGCGCGTTCGATCAGTTCTGCCGCCTCATTGTAGCGAGTGGTGTGTACCGTCAATGTGTATCCGAGGGCGTTAAGCGTGGTTGCATTATCGGGTTCGCGCGAAATAATGGCGCGCAGGTCTTGTTCCGCCGAAGCAATATCGCCGAGTCGCTCGTGGGTCATTGCGCGAGCGTATTGTAGGGGGAGGGACTCCGTGAATATGGCGAGTGCATCGGTGTAGACGTCGATGGCATCCTGAGCCCGATCGAGCTCATCAAGCAAGTTGGCTTGGAGCATATAAAGGCGCTCGGCTTGCCCAGGGGATTGCTGCCGGGCACTCTTAAATGCTTCGGAGAAACCTTCTAGATTACCGTCGTCGAGTAACAAGCGACCCTGACGTCGCTTTGCATCGGTGAACTCGCGGCTCGGTCCAACTTGGCTGTAGGCATTAATCGCCGCATCGATATCCAGTTGCTCTTCCGCGACGCGCCCTAGAAAATAATGAGCTTCATCGACTCGCTGTCCCAAAGCGATCAAATCATGCAGGTTTTCATTTGCAGCTGCCGCGTTTTTCGCTTCCATTTCAATGAGGGCTAGAGAGAAAAGGTAGTCTCCATTGCGAGGCGATTGTTCCAGTAATATTTCAAACTGTCGGCGAGCGGCATCGAGCAGCGGTTGACTGGCTAAAAGGCGAGCATATTGCAGCCGCAAGGTTTGCGCCTCGGGATTCTCGTCAATCGCCTGCTCTATGCGCTCAAAAGCATCGGTGTCGCCGCGAGCGGCCTTTATTTGCGACCACAGGACAAGTGAGCGCTCCTCTTCGGGATCACGCTGGTGTACTTCAGTGAGTTTATTTAGGCTCGCGTCAATCTGCCCTTGCTCCCTATAGATAAGGGCGATCGCAACGGCTATGTCGTTGTCCTCGGGGAATTCTGCGGCCAGTCCTTCTAGGCCTACAGCGATAGCAGCGCGACGCGATGGGCTTAGTCGGTCAAAATTCGCCAATAATGCCGGCGCGTTAATTCGACTCCCTCGGCGTTTGGCGTCTCGTGCATAGTCGATGGCCGTTTCGGTTTGTCCCGCTTGAATCAGTTGTGACATCGCCGTCAGTGCTGCAAGCGCATCGTCTGGGTCAAGCGCTGTGAGGCGCATGGCTAGCTGCAGAGCAAGGTCGTCTCGCTCACGGAATTCAGCAAGTTTGAGTGACCGGCGCGCAAGCTCAGGATCATCGAGAATCATGGATTGCTCGAAAAGCAGCTCAAGCGCATAGTCAAAATTGCGTTCTCTTAGCGCAAATTCCGCAGCGAGCAATGGGTATATGCTGTCGTCAGGTATCGGGATTTCCACCGGATCGGGCGGTGACGGCGCGTTGTCTGCGCGGTCTTGGACCGCACTTTCTTCCGTCTGGGCCTTGTATTTGGTGTCCCGCGAGGCCGTATTTGCTGCCGCGCTCGACGCTACATCCTCGCTGGCTCCATCTGTTTGGGGTGCTGTAACGCAACCCGACAAAATAGCACCGGCGGTTAGTAAGATTGTTAAGGTTGAAAATTTCATAGGCGGATGATGACACACTGTTAATTACAAACCCACGGTTTGCGTGATGGTAATGGTTAGCATTGATTGGCGCGCATGAACAACGTTGCTCTTAGTCATGTCACGAGAAAGATCATAAAAGAGCTTGTGGGGTCGCCAGCTGGGCCCGCTGGCTGGACCTGCCAAATCTGCGCGCTAAATGCCTTCTTGTTTGTTATCATACCCCGCGTATTTGCGTCCCGGAGTTGGATTGTTGTTCGACGATATTTTGGCAATTGGTATTAACCACGATTCGGCCTCTGTGGAGATCCGTGAGCAGGTTGCGTTTGCCGCAGAAAAAATCAATGTCGCACTCAGCAGCGTCATTGGCGAGACTCCCCTTGAGGAGGCCATTATATTGTCTACCTGTAATCGAACAGAGATTTACGGGGTGCTACCGGCTCAATACTGCCCGACTGAAGCAGGGAATGCCGTTGTGGAATGGGTAGAACGTTTCCATGGGCTGCAATCATCGGCGCTTAACGAATGTATCTACCGCAATACGGGACATCACGCAGTAACGCACCTAGTCCGTGTGGCTGCGGGGCTAAATTCCATGGTATTGGGTGAGCCTCAAATATTCGGTCAGCTCAAGTCAGCGTTTGCTGTGGCCGATGACGCGGGTGCTATTGGTGGCCGATTCGGGCAACTGTTCCCCGCTGCGTTTCGGATTGCAAAGCGAGTGAGAACAGATACCGCCATTGGCGAAAACCCAGTGTCGGTAGCTTATGCCGCTGTCGACCTGGCTGGACAAATCTTTGCCAATCTCGCCCGCAGCAAGGCGTTGTTGATTGGCGCCGGCGAAACTATCGAGTTGGTAGCGCGGCACCTCAAAGAAGCAAATTTGGGAAGTATGCTCATCGCCAACCGAACGCTGGCGAGGGCCCAGAATGTCGCAGAGCAATTCAATGCTGAAGCCATTATGTTGGCGGATGTCCCAGACAGGCTGGCAGAAGCCGATATCGTGATTAGCTCCACGGGGAGTCAGCTACCTATTTTGGGAAAAGGAACGGTTGAGCGCGCGTTGAAGAAACGCCGTTATCGTCCTGTCCTGATGGTCGATCTCGCCGTGCCGCGCGACATTGAAGCTGAAGTAGCGGGGCTTTCAGACATCTACTTATACAGTGTGGACGATCTGCGTGGTGTCGTTGAGGAAAACATGCGTCTGCGAGTTAACGAAGCCAATAAAGCAGACGAGATTATTGTTGCCGGTATTGCGGCCCTTGAGCAGGAGTTTAGATCTCGACGTTCGGTCGATGTTGTAAGACGGTACCGCGAGTCTGCACTGTCTATTCAAGAGGTTGAGTTGTCTAAGGCGTTAAAAGCCGTGGAGCGTGGTGAGTCACCCGAGCAGGTGCTTCAACGCCTCGCCCGAGATTTGACGAATAAACTGATCCACGCTCCCACAACAGGGTTACGCCAGCTAGCTCGTGAGGGCGATTCGAGCCAGGTAACGCGCGCAAAGGCGCTATTGGGGTTAGACGAGGATCTTGGGCAGGGTCCAGATAAGCCGACTTTACAGTGAAGGCCTCACAGTGAAGGCTTCTATCCAAGCAAAAGTAGAGAACCTTTGTGATCGTCATGAGGAGGTTAGCGCCTTGCTCGGTGATGGTGAGGTTATTGCCGATCAAAACCGATTCCGCGATTTGTCCCGAGAATTTTCTCAGCTAGATGACGTCGTCAAAGTTTACCGTGATTATTTGCAGACCCAAGAAGATTTAGCGTCGGCGCAGGAAATGCTTTCCGACGCCGATGCCGATGTCCGCGAGATGGCAGGCGAAGAAATATCGTTGGCAAGCGATAGGGCGAATGAGTTGGATGCCCAGTTGGAAATCCTGCTGCTACCCCGAGACCCCCGCGACAATAACAATGTCTTTTTGGAAATTCGTGCCGGCACTGGCGGCGATGAGGCGGCAATTTTTTCAGGCGATTTACTCCGTATGTACACCCGTTACGCTGAAATCAAAGGATGGCGCCTGGAAATTATTTCTGAGCGTCCCGGTGACCACGGCGGCTTTAAAGAGGTGATTACACGGATCGCGGGTGAAGACGTTTATGCCTTTTTAAAGTTTGAGTCGGGTGCGCATCGGGTTCAGCGAGTCCCTGAAACGGAATCACAGGGACGTATCCATACATCTGCATGCACAGTAGCAGTGATGGCTGAGCCCGATGAAGTTACACAAAGCGAGATTAGCAAAGCAGATTTACGAATGGATACTTTTCGTTCTTCAGGCGCTGGTGGCCAACACGTCAACACAACAGATTCAGCGGTACGTTTGACGCACATTCCGACCGGCATCGTGGTGGAATGTCAGGACGAACGATCGCAGCATAAGAATCGAGCCAGAGCCATGTCGCTGCTGCAGGCGAAGCTTCTCGATGCGGCCGAGCAGCAAGCGGCAGCTGCGCAAGCCGCTGAGCGGCGCTCCTTGGTGGGGACGGGCGATCGATCTGACAGAATTCGCACCTATAACTACCCGCAGGGACGCGTGACCGATCATCGCATCAACCTGACTCTCTACAAGCTCGATGAGATTATGCAGGGCGACCTTAATGCCGTTGTTCAGCCTTTGCGACGGGAGCATCAGGCAGATCAACTCGCTGCCATGAGCGAGCAGCATTGACCACTGCTCGGATGCTCGTCGAACATTCGGGGCTGCCTCGACGTGAGGCGGAATATCTCCTCTTAGCCCTAATCGATCGAGATCGAGCATGGTATTTCGCACACGCCGATGAGCCGGTCTCGGAGGGCGATGAGGTACGATTTCTCGCGTGGGTCGAAGATCATAAGCAGGGAACACCCATTGCCTACCTTTTGGGTCGTCGGGAGTTTTGGTCACTTGATCTTCGCGTTAGTCCCGCGGTGTTAATTCCCCGGCCTGATACTGAGCTATTAGTCGATTGGGCGCTGACCCTTGCCAATGAGCATCATTGTCGCAGCGTGCTCGACTTGGGTACGGGAAGTGGTGCTATCGCGCTTGCCTTAGCAACTGAACTACCCAATTGCGAAATTACTGCGGTGGATGACAGCGCTCGCGCTCTAGAAGTGGCGTGCAGTAATGGCAAGCGACTCGGGTTGGGTAATGTTAACTTTCAAAAAAGCGATTGGTTTAGCGCAGTGGGGGACTCGCGCTGGCCACTCATTGTGAGTAACCCTCCTTATATTCGCGCCGACGATCCGCATTTGCGACGAGGAGATCTACCCGCTGAACCGGTATCGGCGTTGGTTGGCGGTGCCGACGGTTTAGAATGTGTTCGAGCCATCATCACGGGCGCCCCCGCGCATTTAATGTCCGGAGGTTGGTTGCTGTTGGAGCATGGCTGGGATCAGGGTGCAGAGGTTCGCTCCTTATTGGACGAAGCCGGCTTCAAGTGCACGGCGAGCCGCCGCGATTTGGCCGGCCATGAGCGAGTGACCGGAGGGCAGTTACTTTGATCGGTGATCAAGATCTTGAGCGATATTCTCGTCAGCTCCTTGTTCCGGGTTTTGACTTCGAGGCCCAGCAAGCCTTGGGGGATGCAGCGGTCTTAATAGTCGGTTGCGGAGGGTTGGGTTGTCCGGTTGCCCTGTACCTAGCGGCCGCGGGTGTAGGTAGTCTGCGTTTAGTCGACGATGACAAGATTGAGCACAGTAATTTGCCTCGCCAGATCGCTTATACCGAGCACGACGTGGGCAAGTATAAGGCGGATATGTTGCGCGATGCGCTAAAGGCTCGTAATAGTGCCGTCAATGTGCAGTCAGTCATCGGACGCTTTAATGATGAAACCGCTCTCGGGCTTTTAGACGGGGTACAGATGGTTGTCGATGCATCAGACAGTCGTGCCACTCGCGCGTTAATCGATAGCTACACGGCGCGACTTGGTTTGCCTTGGGTAATGGGCGCGGCTGTACAAATGAGTGGGCAGAACATGGTCTTTGATGCAATGAGGAAGTATGGGTGCTATCACTGCATTGCCCCCGAAAATACGGACGTTGGTGGCTCATGTACAGAGCTTGGTATTCTTGGGCCTGCGGTTGGAGCTGTCGCAATGACACAGGCCCTCGACGTCATTAAATTGTTGTCGGGCTGTGGCCAACCGGCTTTCGGCTCGTTGCGCATTCGAGATTTTCGCAGAGATGAAAGCTACCTCCTAAGCGTAGAAAAACGGGGCGATTGCGCCGTGTGTGGTGAAGAGAAGTAGCAAGCTGAGTAGGTTATCATTGTCAATCGGCTCGCGGACTTTGTAGTCGACCCCGATAGTGTCTGAATCACTTTTGTTTTAGACTGCGGCTCTCTTAGAGCTGCCGATCTACCCACGGAGAACGTCGAGTCCGGGCAGCTGAAAAACTCCCATACCACCCTCTATAGGTAAATGTCTTTATGCGTCGAAATTGGCTCACAGCTTTTTGTATCGGCAGTGCACTAATACTTTGGTTGTTGTCGGGTATTATTTTTGGTGAGTCGCCGGTGACTAATCATGCGACGTTATCAGATCTGAATATTGCTCGCGGATCTCAAGAGCAGGCGCGTACAGCCAGAGTGCGAGCAGAGGTTCGGCACGCAGAGTCGCGCAAACGATTTTTAACATTGCGCGGCAGGATGCACAGCAAGCGGATAGTCGATGTGAAGGCAGAGCTCGCAGGTAAAGTTGTTGCCCGTCCTATCGAGCGAGGTGCGCGGGTGGTGCAGGGTGATTTGCTGTGCGAGCTTGCGCTGGATGATCGTCAGGTTACGCTGACCGAAACAAAGGCTGCACTTAACGAGGCTGAAATAGAGCATGAGGGCAGCTTGGAACTTAAAGCCCGAGGTCTGCAGTCTCAAACAGCCATTGCTAGGTCTGAGGCAGCACTCGAGTCTGCACGTGCAAACGTCCTCCGTGCGGAATTGAATCTTGCGCGAACGCGTATCGTCGCGCCCTTTGACGGTGTCGTCGAGAATTTGCCGCTGAATATAGGCGATTACGCTACGAGCGGTTCTTTGTGCGCTACGGTGATCGATTTGGACCCTATGCTGATTTCTGCTGATGTTACGGAGGCGGAGGTGGGCTACGTCGAATTGGCGACCCCTGTCGTGGGGTCTACGAGCGCGGGTGTCGAGATTCAAGGTCAGATAACCTTTGTCAGTAAACAGAGCGATCCGCTGACGCGTACTTATTTAGTTGAGGCTACCGTTGCGAATGCCGATTACAGTTTGTCTTCGGGGTTAACGACAAGCATGCGCATTGAGCTAAATGAAGTATTGGCGCACAGAGTGTCGCCCGCTCTTTTTACGCTTGATGATGCGGGAGCACTTGGCGTGCGTGCCATTGATCAAGACAACCGCGTTGTATTTTATGCAGTCGATGTTATCGAGGATACGCCTGAGGGCGCGTGGGTAACTGGGTTGCCGAGTGCCGTTAATCTGATAACGGTAGGGCAAGAGTTTGTTTTAGTGGGGCAGTTGGTTGATCCGGTTTATGTTGGAGCGCGAGCTGATTTGGGTATTAAGGTTGGTTCGGTAGGCAGCCCAAGCCCTCAGATCGACGTAGACACATCGTCAACCAGTGTCAAGGAGTCCACTTTGGTGTCGAATACAGCACCCCTGGGTAGCACTCAGTGATTACCTTCATTGATGCGGCCATTAGCCGCACGCGCTCAACGTTATTAATGATGGGCGTTGTGATTTTGTGTGGGGTCATAGCCCGCGCGATGCTGCCTATTGCGAATGAACCTTATATCGAGTTGCCTTATTTTTACGTGGGCATTGTCCATGAAGGAATCTCACCTGAAGATGCTGAGCGCCTGCTTGTACAGCCCATGGAAGTCGAAATACGAAAAATTGAGGGTGTCGAGGAGCTGAAATCGACGGCTTCCGAGGGTATGGCAGCGTTGTTTGTCGAGTTTTCGGTAGAGCATGATCTCGATCAGGCACTACTCGACGTGCGAGAGGCGGTCGATCGAGCGAAAGCTGAGATACCAAGCACCGCGGAAGAACCTTTTGTGCGCGAACTTTCCGCCGACGATTTCCCTACTATTCAAATTAATTTGGTGGGGGAAGGCGTTAGCGAGCGAGAGGTCTTTAAGGCAGCGATGCGTTTGAGGGATGAACTCGAGACTATTCCCTCGGTGCTTGAAGCTAATTTGCAAGGGAATCGGGAAGAATTACTAGAAGTGATTATCGATCCCAGTGCTCTGAAGGCCTATCGTATTTCCAGTGAAGAACTCATTACGACTTTGCTGCGGAATAATCGTTTGATTCCTGCGGGTAGCATTGACACAGGTCAAGGTCGTTTCTCAGTGAAAGTACCGTCGGTGGTTGAAAAGGCTGAGGATGTGCTCGGCCTTCCTGTGCGCACACAAGGTGACACGGTTGTGACCTTAAACGATGTCGCGAGCATTCACCGCACGTTTAAAGACCGTACCAGTTATTCAAGAGTCAATGGGCTTGAGGCGATGACGATCGCCATTTCCCTTCGTGCCAATGGCAATGTAATCGATACCGTCGATCAGGTACTGACAATTGTCGACGCGGCGCGCCCCAACATTCCTGACGGTATTGAAGTGCTTATCTCGCAGAATCAAGCTGAGTTTGCCAGCGAACAGGTCAATGAACTTCAGGGAAATATTTTTACCGCGCTCGCGCTGGTTATGGTCGTTGTTGTTGCTGCAATGGGTTTTCGCAGCGGTGTCATTGTTGGGTTGGGGATTCCGGTCTCGTTATTGTTTTCGGTCATCATCATTTATTTTTTAGGTTACACGTTTAATTTCATGGTGATGTTTGGGATGTTGTTGGGCCTTGGCATGTTAATCGATGGCTCCATTGTTATTACCGAGTACGCCGATCGCCAAATGGCGGACGGCATGGAACACAAGGAAGCTTACTCCTCGGCGGTCAAAAGAATGTTCTGGCCGGTAGTGGCTTCCACCGCGACGACCCTTGCTGCATTTTTACCATTGATGTTCTGGCCCGGGATTTCGGGTGATTTCATGCGTTATCTTCCAATCACGGTGTTTACCGTATTGAGTGGCTCGTTACTTTATGCACTTCTGTTTGGTCCTGTATTAGGGGCGCTGTTTGGTAAGCCCGCGGCGCACAAGGGGCAGATTAGCGCTGACGTTGAAACTCTCGAAACGGGCGATCCCACACAATTAAAAACCGCGACTGGTCAGTATGCGCGCCTGGTGACGGGAGTCGTTGCTCAACCTATCTTTACCATGGCAATGATTGGTTTCTTGCTGCTGGGTATCTTTTGGGCCTACGGCAAATTTGGTGTAGGCATGATCTTCTTTTCCGACTCAGATCCCCAATACATTCAAGTATCGGTACGCGCTAGAGGTAACTTTTCGGCCAGTGAGTCAAATGAATTGGTCAAGCAAGTAGAAAATGAGATTTTACAATTAGAGGGTATTCGAGCTGTTAATGCCCGCGCATTACTTCCCGGTGGCGGCAGCGGTGGTAGCCCTCGAGGCGGCAGCGGCAGCTCCGATAACGTAGGGTCTATTTTTGTCGAGCTGTACCCCGAGAATCAACGTGCTGTTAAGGGCAATGCTGTTGTGCAGCAGATTCGTGATCGTTCAGCACAGTTTGCCGGTATTTCTGTGGAAGTGTTGGCCATGGAAATGGGACCTCCCGTGGGTAAGCCTATTCAGGTTGAGTTGCGGTCAGTCAATCGCGCTTTGCTAGAGCCCGCACTTGCGCGAATTCGAGCATATATGGAGTCGATGCCCCAGCTAGTCGACATTGACGACACAAGCGCCTTGCCTTCAATTGAGTGGCGGCTGTCCGTGGACCGAGCGCAAGCGTCTATATACGGAGCTGATGTCTCGTCAGCAGGCACTGCGGTGCAGTTGGTTACCAATGGCGTTAAGGTCGACGAATATCGACCAGATGGGGCCGACGAGGCCGTTGATATAAGGGTCAGATACCCAGAACGCGAACGTGGTCTTCGCGCAATGTCCGAGCTTCGTATCAGCACTAATCAGGGGATGGTGCCACTGTCGAATTTTGTTCAAATGGCGCCTGTGCCCGGGGTTGATTCATTTAAGCGCATAAACGGTGTGCCGGTCGAAAACATTCGGGCCGACGTTATTGAGGGCGTGTATGCCGATGCGGTGGTGCGTGAAATAGAAGCGTGGCTTGCGACGCAAGACTTTCCGGCAGGTTTAGAGATTGAGTTCAGAGGCGCCAACGAGGAGCAAACTGATGCCATGGCGTTTGTAAAGGTGGCATTTTTGATTTCTTTGTTGCTTATGTTCGTGCTGCTAGTGACGCAGTTTAATAGTTTTTATCAGAGCGCACTGATCCTGCTGGCAGTGATTATGTCGACCGCCGGCGTGTTACTCGGTCTTATCGTTACCGGCAGTCCCTTCAGTGCGGTTCTGACGGGTGTGGGCGTAGTGGCGCTGGCGGGTATTGTGGTGAACAACAATATTGTTCTCATCGACACGTTTAATCATGTGCGTGATGAGCACCCAGAATTGGATGTACGTGACGTCGTTGTTCGTGCAGCGTCCCAGCGATTGCGTCCAGTGATGCTAACAACGGTAACAACCGTGTTTGGCCTGTTACCTCTGGCCTGCGGGTTATCGATTGATTTGATTAACCGGAGCTTTAGCGTGGCCGGTCAAATGAGCGTTTTTTGGGGGCCATTGTCCCAGGCCATTGTATTTGGCTTGTCTTTTGCCACCATCCTCACGCTTATTGCAACGCCCGCCATGCTCGCATTCCCCGCGGCCTTGCGCGAACGGTATAGGGTTATTAAAGCGGCCGTTGGAAAAGGCAATCCTACTTCATTTCGGGGGGCGGCTTGAAGCGCGCCCAAAAGCGTAAAGCGTAGCTATCTTCTTAAGTGGGCTGACACGTTGCGCACGTATAAATTCTGCGTGAGTTGGCGCTAGAGCGTTGGATTTTCGTGTGACAGACACGGCATGGCTGTTTGGCGCGACCAAAAACAAAGAAGCGTGCTTTACCATAAGTGATCCCTTGTTTTTTAAGCGCTTTGTATTGGCGCTCAGGAAGTGTCACGCCCTCTAACGCGTAGCTCCGTCGACAAATATCAAGGGTTGTGCGAGCGAGCCTGCCAATTTGGCCTTTGCTGAGGTCGCGTGCTTTTTGCGCGGGATTAACACCGGCAATAAACAATATTTCGCTGCGCAGATAATTACCTAATCCAGCGAGGAAGGCCTGATCAAGATACACAGAGTTGAGCGCTCTGCCTGAAAATTTCTTGCTTTGCAGCCGCGTAGCTACAGCTTGCCAGGTTAAGTCGGGATTGAGGATGTCAGGACCAATACGTTTTAAAAAAGGGTGTTCTTCGATGTCCTGGGTTTTCCAGACGCTGATATCGGATGCGCTATAGAGGAGCGCACTGTGTTGGTCGGTGTGTATGGCTAGCCTAAGCTGACGATTGGTCGTAGGGAGCTTGTCACGTTTGACAACCCGCCAGACGCCATAGAGCTGGTTGTGCGAATAAATGGTGAAGCCCGAATTAAAATGTGTGAGTAGCGCTTTGCCGCGAGTTTCCAGCGACAGCACGTTGCTGCCCCTAAGTGGCTCTGCAAATTTTTTCAGTGGCGGCAGCCCAAATTCAATCCTTTCGACCGTTTTGTCTTTCAGAACCGCTTCCACTTTATCCGCGGCTCGGCGTATTTCTGGGCCTTCGGGCATACCTTAAAACCTTCATTGATGTGTTTTGTAGCGAGACCATGGGCGCGAAGAGGGCTGTAAATGAGAGAATCTGGACCAGTCTACTCGCCCAAGCGTGATTTTGCAGTTATTGAGAAACTCTCTGCACACCCTCATACTCATTTGCGTCGACGTTCAGCCGCCATTTGTTCCCAGGAACTGACGCTTGAACCTGTCCCGAGCAATATTGTCAAAGAGGCGTCTATGAGCAAGTCTATTTTTTTATTCAATCTACTCATTTGCTGTTTTATTTCTGGTGTTACCAGTGCTAGTGAGCCTTCGGGAGATGATCGCCCAGTGGCACTCATTACCGGCAGCAGTTACGGATTGGGAGCGGAGCTTACCCAGCTTGCCGTTGCCCGCGGATGGCGCGTTGCACTGGTTGATGTGCGCCCTGCGCCTTCCATACTGAAGGTTGAAGAGATTCGCGCGTCGGGGGGCATCGCCACATTCTACGAAGTCGACCTAGCGGTCCCGGCGAAGCGTGCAGGATTAGTCCGTCAGGTTGTCGATGAATTTGGTCGAATAGATTACCTCTTTAATAACGCCGGCTATGCGTATTTGGCGACTTTAGAAGAGATGGATATGGCTGCGGCGCATCATCTCTTTGAAGTGAATTACTGGGCCTATGCCGATCTTGCGCAGCAAGCGCTGCCGCTGATG
>Ga0206129_10004515_pt1 | contig 15276 bp, 22 predicted proteins | sample Helgoland_Spring_8_FD_148616 | JGI IMG/M metagenome (GOLD analysis project Ga0206129, IMG submission 148616) | Pelagic subsurface seawater microbial communities from Kabeltonne, Helgoland, North Sea - Helgoland_Spring_Bloom_20160502_2 | ecosystem: Environmental > Aquatic > Marine > Epipelagic ...
TAATATGATCTCTAATAGATTCTATAAAAGGTCTAACATCTTTCTTAATGTTATTATCCCAGACATAACTAAGAAGAGCATCTCTAAACTGCATTCTTTTAGAAATTCTAGATGCATCTTTGTTTATTAGAAATAAAGTTTCTGCATAATTCAATAAGGTCAATGCTTCTTTAGTTCTATCTTCAAACTTAAATTTGAATTTACCTTGCTTAATCATATCAGTCTTACGGTTACTAAGAGTCCCGTAGTGTAATAAATTTGCTACTAAACTGGTAGGAAAATTATCATTCTCACGGGTAAACTCTTGTAGCTTTCCATAATCTGAAGCATGCAAAGGCACATGTGCAAAGGCATTAATCCATGCATCTAATCCAAAGTTAAGACTAGAGTTGTTTACTTCACCCATCAAAGAAATAATTTCAGCAGGGCTCTCTTTAGGAACAACGAAGAAATAAAAAGGTATTCCGGCTTGCACACAGCTCTCAACTCTATGTTGACCATCAAGAATAAAATACTTCAAACCAGTCTCGCCTTTTCTATTGTAACATCTAGTTGCTACAATAATAGGTACACTGATCATTCCATGCTTTAAAATTAAAGCTTTTAGTTTGTTGGCATGTTGGCGTTTAATAGCACGGTTGGCAGGTAGAAGTTGGAACTGAATCTTAGACTCGGTAGTCCAACGAGCTAATATCTGTTGTTCATTTTGTGCAATGATTTCTTTCTTAAGTAGTTTCATGATAATAAATTTTAACTTGTATAATAATTAACTTGTATAAATAACGATACCCTTATAGGATATCTAAAGTGACAACTTCAATGTCAGCGTAATCAATGTTCTTACGAATCACGAAGTCCTGTGCTAATTTCTTGGCACGCTTTGCAGTAGTAACAACTGCTGTCTTGTATGTGTACCCATTAGGTACGTCTGTAATAATTGCTGCGTAGGTTTTCATAATAATTAGATTAATGATTAAGTAAATGAAAACGTTAATAGAGAACCTATCAATATGCCCACGGATTCAAACCGTGTTAATGTAAACATATCTTGCAGTCCGGACTTACTGCCCCTCTCACCAAGGAGCACAGTTCTTTATTAACTATGTAATCACTGATTATATTTTATAGGCCTCTCTTGACCAGTTGAGTAATTACAATGTTGTTTATGCTTTAATCTTATTTAATTAAGGCATTTTCAAATTCCGGGTTACCTACTGCATGAAGCATTAAATAACATAAAGAACAATAACAATAAGAATGTACATATACTAAGAGTACCCAATAGACTTATACGTTTAAAACATATAAGGCTCATACCATAAACCAAACCAATAGAAAATAATAGTATATCTCCTTACTTATTAGGCTCTTAGCTATACTCATCACACTTAATTACACTTTTATACACTTTATAACACTTAAGATTATATGGGTAATGTTGTCTCTCAATGCGTGCGTACACTGCATAAAAAATAATTTTGTGATGTTAATATGTGGGCAATTAGATATAATAAGTATAGTTTTCCCACAGGTGAGATAGTATAAAACTTAATATACTGCCCATATATTATCATTTACGTGCTATACCGCTTTGAATTGGGATAATACGTAAGGGATTAAAAGAAATGGCCCAGCTGTTATGCTGAGCCTTTCTATTATGCAAATGCTTTCTGCATTTCAGTTTGCATCCAATGGTCACTTAGTTCAGGTGAGAGGTAACGCTTACGGTCCTCACTCCATTCTAAGGTGATTGTCTTTGGATGGTCAAGACCGTGAATGCGTTTAAAGAATAACGGTTGCGTTTCTTCTTCATCTGCGTAACGTACTTGCGCTTCGGGAATAGAGTTAACATAAGTGTCAACGTCTGAAGTTACAACAAAGATTCCTTGAATGATGCGCTTTCCCGTTTGCTCATCATAATCATTTGTTGGTCTGTACTTGAAAAATTCTGCTTTCATCTTTAAGAATTTAAGTTGTTAATAATTGACTTGGTTACCATAGGGTCTGTAATAACCGCGTAGCGGGAATACTTATAATTAAAAAAAAAGGCACCGTTAGGTGCCGTTAATACATGTTAAAGTTCTTCCCAACGTTCATACAGAAAACATTCCATACGCTCTTCAATTGGCATACTATCCTCCGGGTAGTAAAATTGTGTTAACTCATCCATATGTGCCATCCTTTTCTCATTTCTTTTTGGTTTTAAATTTATATTCTAAAGGGTCTGTTTAAAAAAAAAGAAGAGACGCTATCTCTTCACCTACTTTTGTTGCCTTAACTGAGCGCTACTCACGGACTTAATGTCTTATGTAGTATACCGGATACTTACACCTTGGGTTAAGACTATCATACATAACATAACCGTTTGATCCCAAGAAACGTTAATAAAAATGGGTAAGTACATAGAACGCCGTACAAAACATACTTACCCTTTACTAAGATTCATTAAGGCATTCTACTGCTAACTCCGAAAAATTAACTCTCTTAGTAATAGTCTATAGGGTCTGTAATAACTGAACGCAGTGAAGGAATACTATTACTTACCACCTGATAGAATAGTAATACCAGAAACAGACAAAAAAAGGAACCCAATTAAGGGCCCCTTATTATTATCTATTCTCATACCAGTAACCATGTAAACCAACAGCAATGCTATTAGCAAAGAACCCAAACCAGAACTTACCATCTATTGACCAAGAAAAGTAGTTTGGTTCTGCACCTAACGTTAGACCAACAAGGTACAACGCTAGAAACGACATCACTATAAACACTAAGTGACGTACAATAAATTTCAAAATGTTTTCCATAAAGCTTATATGTATTTATATTACTATTCTAAAGGGTCTGTAAAAAAATAGGGAGAGCCTAAGCCCTCCACTATTACTATAACTGTTTAAGTATTTCCATTAGATGATCTTTGCGCTGAACTAGATCAAAGACCTTACGTTCAGTATAGTCAGACCAAACCTCATCTTTGGTTTCATGTTCTAGCTTGCGTAGACTCATCTCTGTCTGTGCTACTCTAGCTTTCAATGCTTCTTTCACTTCCCAAATCTGGTCATGTGTGCTGTAGTTTAATTCTTTTGTCATGATATGTAATTATAATTATTATTCTAATCTAAAGGGTCTGTAAGAGAGTAACGGCACACTTCTTTTTTTACACAGTGTTGACCTTATAGGTAGTGTTGACCCCATAGGTATTGTTCTCCACTATGCTATAAGTAATAAGGGCCCAACCTAAGCTGAGCCCTTTAACTTTAGAATGGTAAATCATCAGGTGATGGAAATCGTTCTACATCAGCAGCAGGCCAAGATGTAAACATCAATTCTGGCATATGCTGATTCTCATCAGGTGAATAAACCGTTATCTCATGACCAAACAGCAAACCATCTTCTGTGATGATCACTTGTGGTGACAACATAGTACTGTTGTAGTTGTCATAGTAAGTAGCAATTAGTCTTAGTTCTCTAGAACCTAAGCTGATCTTGACATTTTGTTTCACTTGCATAACGTTATGTATTAATTATTATTATATTCTATAGGGTCTGTAACAAGTAGGGGGGTACCCTACGCTGTTTTTTTGCCGGGGCTTTGCTACTGTAGACCCCACGTCAACGTGCAATACAATAAAAATGAATATGACTTTTGTTATGATAAAATTTCTGTGTGTCCGGAAATAAAAAATCCCCCAGCTACGGTTAGGTAGGGGGGATTAGTTGACAGGGCAGAGGTTATGGGGTCTTACCAGATTACTAGGATGCCATCTTTTTCAAATGATATCATTACGTTTTCACGTTCTGATTCTTCTAGTGGGATAAATACAGATGTGTTAGTTTCTTCTACAGGGATATTAAGTTCATCTGTAGATTCTTCTTGTTTCTGTAGTGAGTTGTAGTATTTAATTACTTTGGATTTCACGATGCGGTCCCCGCGTGTCATATCGTTGGGGTCTTTTACGTTGATATCTACGCCATCTTTTTGCAGAAGCATTTTGTAGTTGTATACAGAGTATGTAGGGATATCTAGTTTAGCGGCAATGTGTCTAGGTTGTAGTCCCATGCGTGTGTAGCGTAGTACTTCATCTTTTAGTATTGCAACTTTTTCTTTGTGTGTAAGTGATTTTGGAATGTAAGGCATGATTATATTATTTAAATTCTGGGTAGTATTCTGTCATTTGGTCTTCCAGTTCTTTGTTTGTTGTTTCAGTCTTGAAAGATCCTTCTAGTTCAATATCTTCTTTTGTACCGTTGTTGAATGCTACGGATAGGAGTTGTACTGTTGTGTTGGGGTAGTTTACTATTCTACCTTTAAATTCTTCAGCACCTGGATAATCTTCTTCACGGAATAGATCTCCATCATCATCTTCAGTTTCTGGTATAAGTGTGCTCCACCATACTATTGCTGCGAGTGGTCCCATGCCGTCTTGGTGTTGTGTACAGCATAATAGGGCTAGCATTTCTTTATTGATGTATTTGAATGGAGGCATATCATCTCCTGTGGTCATACCGATAGATTCCATGATAATATCATGTGATGATTCGGGTAAACCTTCGGTGTTGAATGTTACTTCTACGTCTATGATGCCTTCATCAGCTTCATCATCCCACCAGTATTCATCAGAGAATGTTTCCATTACTCTTTTGTTCCAGTCTTCAGCGTATCTTACTGTAGATAATACCTCTGATAGGAAACGTACAAGTGTACCATCACCTGAATCAAACTCATCGTAAAGACTACGATCTGTAATTTTGAAACGTACCACATAAGTGGCTTGTAATTTCATTTCCATAATTTAGTAAATTATTAATTATACTGCAAGTATACAATAAAATTATTAATTCTCCAAATGTTTTCAATAGAAATGTTTAGATTTCTGTGCTTACTTATTTTGTGTACTTCTTAAGTTGCTCTGCAATTCTAATTTTAACTACTGGATTTTCTATGTGATCGTAAGCTTCTTGTAGAAGGTCTTCTATTTCTTTGATACTTTTGCTTTTAGAATAGAATCGGTTTTTAGCTTCTACTTGAAATAGATGATAAGCCAATTCGTCTGTAGATTTTAGCTTGTTATAATATTTTTGGAGTCGAATGTCTAATAATCTTTGACGTTCTAGGTTTAGTACGTTAGGTATTGCTTTTTGCAATTCGTCTATACGTCCTTTTAGATATTGTATTTCTAGGAGCTTATGTATTTCTTGTTCTGTCATGTTAATATTTTTTAGGTATTATGTCAATTGTTAGAAACCATTTCCCCCATCCTAGTTCTATGGAGTAGTATCCATTGAGATCTAGAGTATATCCTATGAGGATTGTTGGTAATAGGGAGAAGTGTCCCCATGTTTTAATAGTCCTTACTTGTAGTATCCAGTTTTTCATCTTGCAGTCTTTTAATTTCTTTGGCGTGATACATCATACGTTTCATATCTGTGTTGATATTGTATCGTGCATCTTGCCATTGTTTGACATGCCATTTTAGGTCATTACTGTTCTCCTTCATTGTATTTGGCTTTTACTCTTTCTGATATTGGGATTGGTTCCCCTGCTTCATCTATGCGAACAAAGCGTATGTTAGTAGAGAGTATTATATTTTGACCACCTGAGTATACGTTGTGGGATCTAGCTTCTAAGTAAAAGGTTATAGATGTTGTACCTATGTGTACTACTTTACCGTAGATTTTTATGAGCTGACCTTCTTTAGCTGGTCTTTTGAAGATACACTTGTCAATCATTACAGTGACCATACGTGGTGTATCACACACTTCCATAGCATAGGCTGCAGCTGCTGCGTCTAACCATGCTAGCAACTTACCACCAAATAGATTGGCGTGAAAGCCTAAATCACTTTTCTTGACTGGATGAGTGGTTATAAGATTCACTTATTTCTTTGTTTAGTTGTTCAATATGCTTTTTAATTTCTAGCATGTCCTGAAGAGTAGCAATATCTTTTTTCTTTTGCATGTCTTTAAGCCTTCTAAGCATGAACTCTTTTTCTTCTCTGAGGATATCTCTGTATCCTTCTTCTCTTTGATCTGACATTAGAATACTAATTAGATTCGTAATTCGCGAATTGCAAACTTATTTAGGAAAATCATAAGTATGTACCTCACTGACGTAGTAATAAGTAAGTGTTAGATTTATGGGTGCTGAGGTATTCATGTACCAATCTGGGAAAGCACCGCTGTGATCTTGTAAGTATATTGTTGCGCTCATACGACCAAGATAATAATAAATTTTAAATATTTAAACTTATTTCGTATATTAGTATTGTAAACTTAAAACCAACAATGATGGCTGAGAAACAACTATCAGAAGAAGAATACAAAGAGCGTAAAGAAAAACTAAATGCTTTTTACGCCCAGGAAGTAGAGTATTTAACTACTCAACTCAAGTATGAAGAACTTCTAAAAGACATTGCTAAGGCAAGAGCAGAAAGACTGCAAGCAGATGCATATGTAATGCAGATGACTAATTTAGATGAAGGTGATCAAGATGCTAGTGAATAAGGTTGACAAACGCGTTAAACTTGATAAGAAGCAAGTAGTTCGCTATCAGATTATGACTCACTGCTTTTTAAACGGTATTCAGGTTAGTGAATCTGATCTCAACTGTTTGACTGAGTTAGGTCTTAGAGAGCAGGATGAGCTTACTTCTTTTTGTAATACTGTTGCAGAAAAGAAGATTTTTAAGACTCCTCAGTCTGCACGTAATGCAATTAATAAAGCAGAAAAGAAAAACCTTCTAACTAAAGAGGGTAAAAGTCGTAAGACTATACGGTTGAATGAATCATTGAATATTCAAGTAAATGGTACAGTATTACTTGATTTTAAATTTGTTTCTGTTGAATCCGAAGAAGTATAAAGAAATAGCTGCTGAGGTATCTAAAAAGAATAATCTTAACCCAGAGCTTGTAGAGGATGTTGTAAACTTCTTTTATAAGCGTGTTAGAAAGGCTATGACGTCCTTAGAAGATACTTCTATACTCATACCTAAGCTGGGTACATTTAAGGTCCGTAGCAAGAAGATATATGACTTAGCAGCACAGAAGGAAAGAGTATTATCTAAACTTAATCCTCATGAGTTTTCTAAATACAATAAGTATCGGTATACCAAAGATGCATTAGAGAAGCTTAACGGAGTTATAGAAAAACTTGAAACTCTTAAAAATAATAAAGATGAATTTACTAAGAAAGATAGTTCAGAGTCTTAAAACCATTTGGGTAAAGCGTTATGAAATTCTTGATGGACTTAAAAACTACGTTCATCAAACCGATCATGTAGAAAAAATTGCTGCTGCAAGAATGGAGATATGCAATGAGTGTCCTCTTATAGATCTAAAAGGAAGTCATTGTTTTGCACCAGGTACTCAACCTTGCTGTAGCAGTTGTGGATGCTCATTAAAATTAAAGACAAGAAGTGTTGATGACTCTTGTCCTGAAGGTAAATGGTAAATTATGTCTGTAGTATTTACAGAAGAAAATCATAAGTATGAAAGTACAGACGGAGAAACTATTCTTTGGACTAGTACTACATCTGTGATTTCAAAATTTAAGCAACCCTTTGACAAAGATGCGGTTGCAGAAAAGGTATCTAAAAATAAAAGATCTAAGTGGTATGGTAAAACACCTCAGCAGATTATAAACATCTGGGAAGCTGAAGGTGAAAGAGCTATGGAACTTGGTAATTGGTACCACAATCAACGTGAAAGCGATCTCCTTGAGTTTAATACTATTGAAAGGTATGGCAAGGAAGTGCCTATTATAACTCCTATTATTGAGGGTGATAAGAAATATGCTCCTGATCAAAAACTAACAGAAGGTGTTTATCCTGAACTACTTGTTTATTTAAAGTCTGCTGGTATATCCGGTCAGTCTGATTTAGTAGAAGTAGTAAATGGATTTGTACACATTACTGATTACAAAACCAACAAAGAGATTAAGGAGAAATCGTATGTAAACTGGGAAGGTGTATCTAAGAAGATGAATACCCCTGTAGACCACCTTGATGATTGTAATCTAAACCACTACAATTTACAGTTGTCACTTTACATGTATATTATTCTTAAACATAATAGAAGACTTAAAGCTGGTAACCTAGTTATTCAGCATGTCAAGTTTGTAAAAGAGGGAGAAGACGAGAATGGATATCCTATCTATGCCCGTACTCCTCAAGGAGATCCTGTTATTGAAGATATAGTTTACTATGAGATGCCGTATCTTAAGGAAGAGGTAATGAATATTATTAAGTACTTAAAACAAGACAACCCGTGGTAGTAAAACTATTTGATATTCAGAATGGAAAGGTTATTCCTTCTGAACATTCTTACACTCTTAATTTCCTAAAGGTGGTTAGAGAACAATATGAAGAAGAATACTTAGACGTCTATGCTTATTTGTTCTACATGACTTGTCCTAATCCTGATATGAATCCTTTCTTTAATATTCCTGATAGGGATAAAGAAGATCTCATAATGAGGGAGTTACGTACTGGTGAAGAATTTCCTGAGTTTGATACTGAAGATCCAGCTATTATAGAAGCTCTTGTAGAATGTAGACGTCTATATGAAACTCCTACCTACCGGGCTTACAAAGGTATTGCTTCTATGCTAGACCGTCTTGCTACATATATGGAGAAAACTCCTATAGAGCATGGTAGAGATGGTAACATTAATCAGGTAGTAAACGCTGCTGCTAAGTTTGAACAGATAAGAAATTCCTTTAAAGGTGCCTATAGTGATTTACAGGAAGAACAAAAATCATCTGTTAGGGGAGGTCAAAATCTATCTTATGATCAAATGTAATGAGTAGTATTAGTATCCCATGTTATAACAGTAAAGATGTCTCTTGGACGTGGGTAAAGTTCGGTGATAAAAATGAACTTGTCAAGTTTATAGAGCAACTTTTTAAAGAACCAGGTGAATATAATTTCACTGAAGAGACTGTTGTGTTTAATGCTGAGGCTACTAAATTCAATAAAGACGGGGTATACATTACTGCTCCATTCATGTCTAAAGAATTTATAGATTATTGGGATGACCAAAAAAATAAATGCCGAAATGGGGTAATAGTTAAGGGGGAAAAAGATACTTGGTATTTAACCAGGGACTATTACATGTGGTTAAATTTCCTACCTATCTATGATAAAGAAGAAAAGAAATATGGTTTTGCCAAAGTTAGAGACGCCCAATATCATATGGCTCTTTATGAATGGCTAGCCGAAGCTACCTTTAAACATTCTGCTATTTTGAAAAAACGTCAGATAGCTTCTTCATATTTTCATGCTGCCAAATTATTGAACGCTTACTGGTTTGAAGAGGGTGCTGTGTTAAAGATGGGGGCTTCACTTAAATCTTATGTAAATGATGAAGGTACATGGAAATTCTTGGACGAGTACAAGAACTTTCTTAATGAACACACCGCCTGGTATAGACCAGCCAACCCTGATAAAACTTTGCTTTGGGAACAAAAGATTGAAGTTACTATCAATGGGCGTAAGCAGAGTAAAGGGCTTATGTCTAAGATACAGGGGATGTCTTTTGAAAAGAATGCTACCAAAGGGGTAGGGGGTCCAGTAACATACTTCTTTCATGAGGAAGCTGGTATTGCTCCTAAGATGGATCAGACATATGAATACCTTAGACCTGCAATGTCGTCAGGTCAGATTACTACAGGTATGTTTATTGCAGCTGGTTCTGTAGGGGATTTAGATCAGTGTGAACCTTTAAAGGATATGATACTAAACCCAAAAGCCAACGACATCTATGCAGTTAAAACCAACCTGCTAGATGATAATGGGAGTAGAGGAGAAGTGGGACTTTTTATTCCTGAACAGTGGTCAATGCCACCTTTTATTGATGATTGGGGTAACTCAAAAGTAGAAGAGGCATTATTAGCTATTCGGGAGGAGAGAGCAATATGGAAAAGAGACTTAAGTCCTGAGCAATATCAACTGAGAATTTCTCAAAAACCAACAAATATTGCTGAGGCGTTTGCTTATCGTAAAGAGTCACTCTTCCCTCAAAACCTTGTTTCTTCACAGATGCAACGTATTGATGACAAAGATTATCCTGTAGAGTATTTAGAACTTGAATGGGATACTGATGGTGTAGGTATTGTTCCTCATAAAAGTAGGAAGCAACCAATCAATACATTTCCTGTAAATAAAAAGCAGGAAGACAAGACTGGGGTACTTTGTGTTTATGAAAGACCTACGGATAAACCAGAGTTTGGTCAATACTATGCAAGTGTGGATCCCGTGGGTGAAGGTAAAACAACGACCTCTGAGTCACTTTGTAGCATCTATGTATATAAGAACCCCACTGAAGTAACAAAGATTACTGACGAGGGTCCTAAGAGCTACATAGAAGGTGATATGATTGTAGCTGCATGGTGTGGTAGATATGATGATATTAATAAAACGCATGAGCAACTGGAAAAGATTATAGAATATTACAAGGCTTGGACACTAGTTGAAAATAACGTATCTCTTTTTATCCAATACATGATTGCTAAACGTAAGCAGAAATGGTTGGTACCTAAAGATCAAATTCTTTTCCTAAAGGATCTAGGAAGTAACCGTAGCGTTTATGCTGAATATGGTTGGAAGAATACTGGTACACTATTTAAAAATCACTTGATTAATTATGCTATTGAGTATTTAAAAGAAGAGATAGATGTAGAAACTGATTCAGACGGTACCATTCTTAAAAGACGTTATGGTGTTGAGCGTGTTCCAGATGTTATGCTTATGAAAGAAATGCAAGCATACCAACCTGGAGTCAATGTGGATAGACTGGTATCTTTTGCTGCACTTATAAGTTTTGCTAAAGTCCAGCAAGCTAACAGGGGTTATCAGAAACGAATTGATAATGAGTCCTCTGTAAAATTGGATAATACGCAGAAAATGACTAAATTAAATATGAGTCCCTTTAGACATATTGGAGGGAACCGTAAAGGTATTATGGGAGGTAAAGGAAAGCGTTCAGCTTTTAAAAATTTAAGATAACATGCCTAGAATTATAAATGCAATGCAGGCTAAGGCTGGCGCCAAGGTTGACAAAAATAGAATGGGTACCCTGGAACAGCCTACACAGTTTCTTCCTGAAAAGAAGAAAGATGAAGAATGGGCTGCCTGGAATATAGATTGGATTGAAGTACAGGGTCAAAAGCAACTGAAAAGAAATGCTAGACGTCTGTTAAAAAACTATAAGCTTGCTAAAGGTATTATAGACAAGACTGACTATATCATTGAGGATGATAACAACTATGCTGATTTAGTAGATCAGTTAACCCAAGAAGATGTATCTGCATTAGAGCTTAAGTTCTATCCTATTATTCCAAATGTCATTAATGTTCTTATGGGTGAATTTGCGTCTAAGTATGCAAAGGTTAGCTTTAGAGCAGTAGATGATACCTCTTACAATGAAATGTTAGAACAGAAGCGTGCAATGATTGAAGATACTCTTCTATCAGAAGCAGCTCAAGAAATGATTGCTAAGCTAGCAGCATCTGGTGCTGACATTCAAAATCCACAGATACAACAAATGTTAAGTAAGGAGAGTCTAATGACTCTTCCTCAGATTGAAGACTTCTTCCGTAAAGACTACAGATCTCTAGTAGAAGAGTGGGCAAACCACCAGTTAAGAGTAGATGAGGAACGCTTTAAAATGTATGAGCTAGAAGAGCGTGCATTTAAAGACATGCTTATTACTGATAGAGAGTTCTGGCATTTCCGTATGAGTGAAGATGACTATGACGTTGAACTATGGAATCCTGTTCTTACGTTCTATCATAAGTCTCCAGATGTTAGATATATTTCTCAGGCAAACTGGGTAGGTAAATCTGATATGATGACTGTTTCTGATGTTATTGATAAGTATGGTTACTTGATGACAGAGAAGCAGCTTAAAGAATTAGAAGAAGTATATCCTGCAAGATCAGCAGGTTACGCTATTCCTGGTACACCAAATGATGGTTCATTCTATGATGGTACTAGATCTCATGAGTGGAATAGTATTGATAATGGATCATTAGGTTACCGCCAGTTTATTGCTAACCATGATTTAGGAATGGGTAATGGTGGCGATATTGTTGACTGGATCTTAGGTGAGTCAGAAGACTTATTTGATTTTGGTGAAAGCTTTATGTTACGTGTTAGTACAGTGTATTGGAAAACACAAAGACGTGTAGGACACCTTACTAAAATACTAGAAGATGGTACCGTTGTTCAAGATATTATAACAGATGATTACGTTATTATAGACAAGCCTCTTTACAATACAAATGTATCTAAGCAAAAAACTAAAGAGAATGTAATCTTTGGTGATCATATTGATTGGATATGGATAAATGAAGTATGGGGTGGAGTTAAGATTGGACCTAACCATCCAACTTACTGGGGTATGACTTCACCTAATGATGGTGAAACTATTTACCTAGGTATTGATAAACCTAAACCTGGTAGACTTAAGTTTCAGTTTAAAGGGGATAGCTCTTTATATGGATGTAAACTTCCTGTAGAAGGTGCTGTATTCTCTGATAGAAACACTAAGTCTGTTTCTCTTGTAGATTTAATGAAGCCTTACCAGATTGGCTACAACATTGTAAATAATCAAATTGCAGATATTCTAGTGGATGAACTAGGTACTGTAATTATGCTTGACCAGAATGCTATTCCACGTCACTCACTAGGAGAAGACTGGGGTAAAAACAACTTGGCTAAAGCTTATGTAGCAATGAAGGATTTCCAAATGCTTCCTCTTGATACATCTATTACTAATACAGAGAATGCTCTTAACTTCCAGCATTACCAAGTATTAAACTTAGAGCAAACTCAAAGGTTACTTTCTAGAACTCAGCTTGCAAATTACTTTAAGAATCAAGCCTTTGAAGCTATTGGTGTTAATGCCCAAAGATTGGGGGGAGCTATGGAACAACAAACTGCTACAGGGGTACAAGCTTCTTTAGAGAGTTCTTATGCTCAAACAGAATCTTACTTTATCCAGCATTCAGATCACTTGATGCCTAGGGTACACCAGATGCGTACAGATTTAGCACAGTACTATCATAGCAATAATCCTTCTGTAAGATTGCAATACACTACATCTGAAGATGAAAAGGTAAACTTCTCAATTGATGGTACAACATTATTGTTAAGAGACTTTAACATTTTCTGTACTACTAAAGCTAATCATAGAAGAGTGTTAGAACAGCTAAAGCAAATGGCTCTTACTAATAACACTACAGGTGCTAGTATCTATGATTTAGGTAATATTATCAAGTCTGATAGTATTGGTGAGGTTACTACCATTATGAAAGATGCTGAGCAGAAACAAGTTCAAGAGCGTCAGGCTCAACAGCAACAAGCTATGCAAATGGAGCAGCAGAGACTACAAGCTGAAGCTCAAGAAAAAGAAATGGCTAGAAGATTTGAAGCTGAAGAGAATGATAAGAATCGTCAGTCTAGAATTATTGAAGCTGAAATTAAGTCTGCTGGTTATGGTGCTATGCAAGACATTAATAAGAACCAGGTATCTGATTACCAAGATGCGTTAAAAGATGTAAGAGATTCTGAGAAATACAGATCTCAAATGCAAACGAAACGTGAAACAGAAAGTAATAAGAAGCTAGTTCAACAGCAACAAATGAATCTTAAGAAAGAGGAGTTAATGTCTAGAGAACGTATTGAAAACACTAAGCTACAGATTGCTAAAGAGAACAAAAACAAGTATGATGTTCTTCCTATAAGAAATTCTCGTAAAAAAGAAGAATAGGTCTTAGCTATATGCTAGTCAAAAACACTAGTTTTTTATAACCTTTTTACAAATCTCCAAGGTTTATTCCAAGGAGATTTGTATATTAATAATGAGAGAAAACCAACAACATTATGAGTGAAGAAAAAAACCCACAAGTAGAAGAGTCTACTAACGTTAGTCAGGTAAACGTGGACTTGGATGAAATCTTTGGTATGCCTGGTGCTGAATCAATTACAGTACCTACCCAAGATGCAGAGAAATCTGCAAACGTTCTTTCAAATAAAAAGACGGATTTGTCTTTTCTAGATGAAGACTCTCCAGAAACTACTGAAGAATCTGATGAAGAAGGTGAAGTGAAAGCTGACGCTACTTTTGAAGATGTAGTTAAAGAAGTAGATAGTCTTCTGGAAGAAGAAGAAGATGATGATGATAATGATTCTGATGACGAACCTAAGAAGAAAAGAGGTCGTAAAAGAATTGAAGGTGTAGCTGATGTATTCAGTAAGCTTATTGAAGATGAGAAGTTAATTCCATTTGATGATGATAAGCCTATTGAAGAATATTCCGCTAAAGATTTTCAGGAGTTAATTGAAGCAAACTTTGCAGAAAAGGAGCGTCAACTTAAAGAACAAACTCCACAGGAATTTTTTGAATCATTACCAGAAGAACTTCAAGTAGCTGCTAAATATGTAGCTGATGGTGGTACAGACCTTAAAGGCTTGTTTAGAACATTAGCACAAGTGGAACAGGCTAGAGAACTTAATCCTGAAGTAGAATCAGACCAAGAGATGATTGTAAGAAATTACCTATCTGCTACTGGTTTTGGTGATTCTGAAGAGATTCAAGAAGAGATTGAAACCTATAAAGACATGGGTAGGTTAGAGCAGCTTGCTAATAAGTTTAAACCTAAGTTGGATAAAATGCAGGAAAGAGTTGTACAGCAACGTCTTGCAGAACAAGAGCAACGTAGAGCACAGCAAGCTGAAGCAGCTAACAAATACATGGAGAATGTATATGAGACTTTAAAGGCTGGTGAGTTAAACGGTATTAAGCTTGATAAAAAAACACAAGCTAATTTATACCAAGGTTTAGTAGAGCCTAATTATGAATCTGTTTCAGGTAGACAGACTAATATGTTAGGACACTTGCTAGAAAAGTATCAGTATGTTGAGCCAAACCATGAGCTTATTGCTGAAGCACTTTGGTTACTATCTGATAGAGATAGCTACCATAGTAAAATTAAAGAAGGTGCTAAAGCAGAAACTGTAGAAAAGACAGTAAGACAATTGAAGACGGAACAAAGTAAACGTAACTCTTCAACTGTTGTAGAAGAAAAAGAAACTAGAAGGTCTAGAGGTATTCCAAGACCAACTAATATTTTAAAGAGATTTTAACAACAACTATTAATTAATCTAAATTAGAGAAACATGGCAACTCCTGTTTTAAACAATGGTATCTTCTTAAGAGATACTACTTACAAGACCTCTTCTCATGTAGATTCTTACCACTTGGCTAACATGCTAGG
>Ga0206129_10004533_pt1 | contig 15243 bp, 16 predicted proteins | sample Helgoland_Spring_8_FD_148616 | JGI IMG/M metagenome (GOLD analysis project Ga0206129, IMG submission 148616) | Pelagic subsurface seawater microbial communities from Kabeltonne, Helgoland, North Sea - Helgoland_Spring_Bloom_20160502_2 | ecosystem: Environmental > Aquatic > Marine > Epipelagic ...
CATTATCGAAGTAGCGATAAGAGTAATTAACTTTAGTTGGATCATTGCTGTTTTTTGCGTATGAATCTTTGGTTCTTGGGATGACTATGGGTGTTGGTGAGCTGTTTGAAGTGACGCTTGAGTATGCATGATAGAGAGAACCGATGAGATGCTTGGCGATTAACTGTTCTTCTTCGGTTCGAGTAATAGCTTGCTCTGGAGTTAAACCTCGAGTACTTCTTTTTACGTTAACTGTATCTATTACTGTCGCTACCAACTCGTCTATAAAGTCGGCGTCAGTAGGTTGATACCAATCGAATCTTAATCCATCCATGGTTAAACGGCCATGCAAAATCTAAGTTATTATTATCGCACAGGTCGAAACTCTCTCCTACCTCGACAGGAGTTAAGTCTGCCACTCTCGCTTTTTTATTACATCTAATGTCTGTCACTTTCACTTATATAATAAAACCATTATCTGACGAATATAATAATTGATCTGTTTATTTTACAAAATAGTTTGTAATTTAGTTTGACTATGTCTGTTTTTGATATTAATATGCACTCAACTACTCAGGAAAATGCATGATGAAATACAAAATTAATACTTACGAAGTCGACGAAGGGATGCAGTTTTTAAAGGCTCTAGATGGGGTTAAAACAGTAACTTTAAATTCTCTAAGAGAGGATGGTTTAACCAGAACTGAGACTGATAATTTGATGAACGAGGAATACGAATTTTCATTGAAATCGATTTTTATTATTGCTCATGCATTGTCTAAGCAGCCTATTTCATTAATCGCTGATCCAAGTGAACTTAATCTCCATCTTTCACAAGTATCTGAAGAAAAACTAACCGCTCCTGGAGAAATTATTGGTGGCGATCCAAATCATACTTTTGGGCGCATTCAGTCGAGCAAAACAACGTTTCTATTAGAAACATTAGATTCAGACATGCTCAAATCACAATATTCCAATGCAGAAGATTCATTAAATAGCGAGCATACCTCGACTACAAGAGTGGAGCGAGAGCAAGGGTGCTTTGAGTTTGGAGATCATCTGGCAAACAAGACTAGCTGGATCAACGCGGTAGAGCCAGAAGTAATAATCGCTAACAAAGAGGCTTTGGAATTATTTCAAGAACAAATTGAAGAATATATAGACCTCAAAAAAAATAATCTCCGCAAAACTGGGAGTCTTTCAGAATTACTGAAGCATTCTGAATCTGCTGTTAAAGCAAAGAATATAGATTTAAAAACTGTTGGGGAGGACTATCGTATATTCTACAAACCAGTGTCTCGAGAACTTCTTATCGAGGAACAGGCAATTAATCGAGGATACGACTTTGATTCTGATTATCCGGAATATGACCAATACCACCATCAACCAAGGTATACGTTTAAGTATCGCCCAGTACTGGTTGAGCACTTTTTCATAATCGCGCCACGCGACCCAGAGCATTTTTTGTTAACAGCCTTTGATGTTTTTAAAGAAAAACATATATTTGATCTCTCGAAAGAACAAACACCTCTTTGGGCAAAAGATATATGGTGGACTGAATGGAACGAAGCTGGCGAAATCGGACCAATGGAAGAGGATGACATACCTTTTTAGAAAGTTTTAGAACCCACCCCCGAAGGGGTGGAAATTCAGGGAGTCAAAGCAAGATTGCTTAACACCGCTTGGCAGCAATAGTTTAGCATATCTTTCTTTTTCTCCAAAACCCAACGTCTTGATGGAGAAAAAAATCATGACACATTTAGTCCGGCAGCTCAGCTGTCAAGGGTGCGGCAGCAACCTAAAAAACCTCAACAAAGGAATGAGTTCCTTCAGAGTCATCACAGTACCAGTGCTACTTTGCGAAGACTGCGATGCAATCAATATCGTTACAACTAGAAAGACGCCTCGGCGGTTGGCTGGTGGAGGTGTTGCATCATGAAACGCACTCTAACCAGCAAGCATGCGCGCAATGCTTTGTGGATATATGCTCAAGGTTTATGTGCGATATGCAAGTCCCCACTGGATCAATGGTGGGAAGCTGACCATATCAAACCGTATCGTCTTACCAAAGATACCAATGTTCACCTAATGCAGGCTACTTGTCGGCGATGTAATCGAAAGAAAGGAGGGCGATACGATGCTTAATGAACCTATGTTAAGACCTCATCAAAGTGCACTCCAGACAGAAGTTCGATCGATTATTCAGGAGTCATCGGGCGGCCCATTAGCTGATAAAGAAATATTTGCTGACATAACCTGTGGAGGTGGGAAAAGTATTCTGCCATTAATTGCCTTCCAAGAGTTACACAACGCAAATGTGATCGATCGTCTATGTGTTGTCTGCCCTAAAGATAATTTGGTTGGGCAGTGTGCAGAGGGATTTGAAGACCCATTTTTCAGGTCTCTGTTAGGCCATAAGTTTTCTATGAATGCGGCTACCAATGATATTGACCCCTGCAGAGGCACAAGTGGATACGCGACGACCTATCAAGCGATAGGCGCAGATCGGTCTGGTATTAACTATGACGAGTTTAGACGTAGTCGATACTTACTTTGTCTAGATGAGTTTCATCATGTGTCAGAAGGATCAAATTGGCATAAGCAATTGATGCCACTCTATCAACAGGCGACTTTCGTTTTATTTATGACAGGCACTCTAGAGCGTCACGATGGTAAAAAGATTGCCTTCCTACCTTATAAGGAGATTTCAAATGCAGTATGAACCAAATTTAGAGAACATTAGACATATTAAGTACACACGGGCAGATGGCTTGCGAGATGGTGCATTAATCCCTGTTGAGAATTACTTGTTCGATACCTCAGGACTTTGGGAGAAAGGAGGTAAGCAGAATGAATTTAAGAGTATAAAGTGTATCGAGCGAGATTCGGAGATAGGTGCAGCGATTAAGACATCACTTGAGACGGATGCTTGTGATGAGATTCTCAAAACCAGCTTAAGAAAATTCGATGAACTAAAGAAAACTAATCCTAAGACAAAGTGCCTGGTTGTTGCTAAGGATATTGATGCAGCCAGACGTCTTCACGGCTTAATTTTGAGTATGAATAGACGAGTCGAAATAGCGACATCTGCTGACCCCAAGGGAGCAGCAATTGCGACGGATAATTTCAGATTCAAAAGCTCAGAAATATTGGTCACTTGTCAGATGTGTTACGAGGGTCTGGATTGTAAGTCGATTGGTGTTGTGTGTTTGCTAACAAATATTCGATCCAAACCTTGGATTGAGCAGGCCATAGCTAGGGGCACTAGGAATGACCCCTCAGCACCCCCAGGCCAAAAGTGTCATTTGTTTTCATTACAAGACAAAAAGATGGAGCAGGTGCTAGAAAGAATCAGACTAGAAGACCTCCAGGCAACCCGTGAGCAAGATGAAGTGACTGAGAGAGCATCCTCAGGCAACTCAGATTTTGACCACGTTATGCCACTTAAGTCTCTAATACAGGGTTTTAAGTGGGCTGATCTAGATACAGGTAAGGACCTCTCTGCTGAGGTTGTTAAAAACTCTCTCAAAGAAATTATTGGGTCAGAGATTACGCATGAACAGGCATCAGAAATTGCTCAGAGTTTTCAATCGAACACTCAAGAGCCAATACGCCCACCTACACCTGCGGAGAGGATGAAAAAACTGAGGCAGACGATTAAGAAAGAGGTCAACCAAAAAGCGTATCGCTATGGCCAGACCTCTGAAGAGATTAATAAGTGGATAAAGCTACAGTTTGGTAAACCGCGAGCTGATATGAATAACCATGAACTTGAGGCTGCTCTGGAGGCTGTTAGAGCATTGTGAGGCTGCGATTAGGTTATGGCCTGCTATTATTAAAAGTGCACTAAAGGAGTTATTAAAATGACGGATATAAATAATGAAGAACTAACGTCTTTGGTAGATGATTTTATTAAGGTGACCGAGGCACTAGTTGAAGGTGGCGATGCAGTATGGGACAGATTATTTCAAGACATTAAGATATTTAATCCATCAGCAAAAGGTCTCTCTTGGAAATTATCAATGCCCTTTAATATGAATAATCTCGATCCAAATTGGTTTGAGAGAGAGGATCTAGCCAACCTTCAGTTTCACCTTCAATGTGCGTTACTTTACGAGGGAGGAGTCTATAGCGAGACAGAAATGGGCCAGTTACGGTACTTTAGGCCGTATCATTACTTTGGCCATTTTCTTGACGGAATGACCACCACAAGTGCAATGATGAATGCTTGTCGCGGAGACAAGCACAAGATTGCAGTTATCTATATATACGCGTACTTAGAAACCTTAAACTCTTCTTATGGAGGACAACACAGTCGCCTAAAGTTTGAAAATATTTCTTGGCATAGAAAGGGTTTTCGAGAAAAAAAGGAGGATCTTGATAGAATTTTTCATAACTTAGTTCCTAGTTTTTACTACAGTATATGCAACAACTAATACCTTATCCAGACACCCCAGTTGACAATTCCAATTCAAACCCCCTATGTTAAAAAAGGAAATCAACTAGGAGGCTTATCAAACCATGCTATCAAATGTAATTAATCTAAGCGCTGAACTAGAAGCTCGTGAAGACAGTCGTAAACTGACTCCCAAGCAGATATTAACGATTGAGTTAAGAAACGACTACAATGAAAAAGCACGGTTGCGAAGAGCGGTTGAGTTTCATAAGGTTGCATACAAGCATAGAGTGAAGGATTATATAAAGATTGCGGAGCGTATTGAGCTTCAGGAAGAGAAGTTAATGCTATGAGTCAGGCGATTCTAGTCAAGGAGTGGAGATAATGAAGAAACTAGTGATCACCCTAATGCTAGTAAGCCCCTTTAGCTTTGCTGATTGGGGGGATGTTTATTATTGCCAAATGACTACTCATTCAACAACAACTCTTGAAGGTGTGAGAACCGATCACAAGCTGAAGAAGTTTCAGTTCAAATTAGATAAGACTAAAAAGGCTATGGTTTTTGACCAAGGCGGTGCCTTTAAAACCTATCAAGGAGAAGGTGTGTTGAAGACAAGAAAAGGGGCGGCTTGGCCATCACAAGAGGCTTGGTATGCCGACGGTATGCTTAACTTCGTATCGTCTTATTTCCGTAGGGGCAAGTTTCTATATTCGATGACCGGTGTTGTAGGCATTACCTCCATATCCGCAGACTGCGATAAGTTTTAAATGACCGATCAAGGAGCAGAGAGAACGAAGCTATTGCTGATTGTCCTTATGCTTTTAAGCACAATGACCTACGCGGACTGGGGTGATACGTATTTTTGTACTGCGACACATCACTCTAGGGTAGATTTGGATGGCGAGCGAACCCCTTTTAAATTGAAAGACTTTACGTTTCATCTGAGTAAAGAGAAGAACGCTATGGTGTTTGATAGCTCAGAGAATTTTTTCCAATTTACGGTGATAGGATTGGCGGAGTTGGGTAGCTTTCCAAATTTAGAATCTTGGTCAGCGGAAGATGAGAATAGTAAAGTCGTGTTCATTGAGGGTAAGTTTGTACATAGTTTTGTTGGGGGGAGTGGGGTTACCGTTAACACTGCGACCTGCCAGAAAACATAGTTAGTGCATTTTACGAAGAGATTGTGAAGCGTGTTTAGCTTCAGGAAGAGAAGTTGTTGTTGATTAAATAGGAGAGAATAAGTTTATGGCTGAGTTTATCACGTGGTTTTTCAATGTCTGTGTGTATATTCTCCAGGTTATCGGAGGTTCCCCCGGAGAATTTGGGTTCGGATATTATCTGGCAAATATTCTTATATTTGTTGTACTTCAGCCTCTTCTCATTTTGTTTTTTTTTATCCTTTGGAGGCGAGAAAAAGCAAAAAATAAAAAATTTACGCAGGCTATGAGCAATGATTGACATGTTACGAGTCAATTCAATAGGATCTGCCTAGCATGCCTTGCATGACAGACGGTGATTCATTATGCTCATCTGATTATTCATATGTGTTTGGACTAGCTTATGTCACTCTTACCTGACTTTTTAAAAAAAGAATCGATAGTTCCGATTCGTAAGCTTCAAGATTTTAAATTTCTTGATAGAAATGAGTTTTTGGTGGCGCAAGATGTTGAAGCTTTAGCTAAGAAATCTGCCAAAAATAGCTTGCCTCCAAAAGCGACAATTGAGCCAGATGCAAATGAGCTTACCTTTATTCAACACCTTACTCAACACGCTGTATCTGCAACAATGACGTTAAATGATTCTCTAGCATCCATAAGTAATAGTATCTCTAAAATAGATATAGAAAGCGAAAAGGCTGAGCTTGACAGCGTTGTCTTAAAACTAGAGGCTGATTTAACCAAGGAGAATGAAGCTAGAATTCAGGATTTGAAACGCTTAAGAGACATTGCAGAGCTTAAGCAAAGCGATGTTCTGCGATTCAAGAAAGACAATGGAATTTTGAGAGAGCCTCGTTACAAAGATAGTTTTATGTTGACCTTCGCTATTATTGCGTTTTTTTTAGTAATCGAGACGGCACTTAATAGTACCTTACTGGCAGAAGCTAGTTCTCTTGGATTAATTGGTGGTGCGGGCATGGCGATTATTATATCCCTTATCAATATAGCTTTGGGATTTAGTGCTGGTTGGTTTTTATATCCGCTGACCAACCAGAAAAATACAACAAGGGCGCGCTTGTGGCTTGTAGCGCTGTTAATCGCTGTTACATTTGTGTTCGTCTTCAATCTGTTGATAGGCCACTATCGAGAAGTTCTTATTCAAGACCCAGATAATAGTGGCATGATGGCCTTGGTTCATTTCTCTGATGGTATATTTAACCTGTCTGAAATTGAATCAATATTTTTGATAGTCATAGGGCTTATAGTGTCTGGAGTATCCTACTGGAAAGGGGCAACCCAAAACGACCCTTACCCTGGATATACTGTCTTAGCAAAGGCATTAGATCTGGCTCAATTAAATTTGGTCGAAGAAAAAGAATCAGTTCTCGAACAGCTAGACGAGTTAGGCGAAGAGTATGAACAGTCTCTCAGTGAAATTCACAGAAAAGTTTCGAACGATTATTCTCGATATAACACTCTAAATAGTTCGTTTTATCAGCAGCAGAAGTTATACGAGGCTTATCTGGAAGACTTGGCTCAAACGGGTCAAATTGCCACCACTCTTTACAGGCAGACTAATATATCAAACCGTGAAGATGACGGGCCAGATTATTTCAAAGATAAAATTGTAATAGATTTTAAACAAAAACCCTCGATACCTAATTTTGTCGATGTGGGGCCCTCCTTGAATAGTGTTGTAGAAAACTTTGGATCGAGAATTCCTAATTTGAAAATAGAATTCTCAAAGGTATTAAAAAGTTTCAGAAACAAAGTAGTAGCGATTGATTTATGAGCAAAAAAGCTAAGCAGAAGAAAAAAAACGATCAGATAAAAGGGTCCATAATTTTAGGTTTTGTCGGCTTGTTAGCCATATGGTTCGGCTTTAGTCTATATGATGCTAATGATAAGTTTATTGAATTACATCCAGAAACAAATTGTAGGATTGATGGAGTCTCTCCCAGAGAAACTGTTATTTTATTAGATTCGACAGAATCGTTGAGCGAGGCGCAAGTTGAAACTGTAATAAATCATTTAAATCACGAAATTGAAAATGCAATTTTATTTGAAAGATTTACCGTTTACTCGTTGAAGGCAGAGCCAGAAAGATTCCAACCACAATTCTCAGTTTGTAATCCTGGTGATGGGAGTGACAAAAGCTTTGTAAATAATAATCCACGTAAAATTCTTAAAAAATGGGAAACATTATTTAAAGATCCTATTTTAAGAGCAGTCACTATGATGGGCTATGAAGAGGCTTCACAAACATCGCCAGTGATGGAGATGTTAAAATTTGTTGGTATTAGAACTTTTGCAAGATCAAAATCTGATGAAAAAAGGATGATATTGATATCTGACATGGTAGAAAATACATCAAAATATTCTCAATATTCAGATCTCAGTGCTGATTTTAGAGCGAATAGAGATACCCCTTATTTTAGGAAAGTCAAACCTAGATTGTTAGGTGTTGATGTCCATATTTTGTACATCGAGAGAAGTAATCTAACTAAAATTCAAGGCAAAAAGCATTTAGAACGTTTTTGGAAGCCTTTTCTGGAAGAATCTGGGGGTGCTTTATCGAGTATCACCTATATAAATTGAGTTGCCAATGACTGAAAAGAACGAATATGTTAGCGGAGTTTCTGACGAGAGTTTTTCCCAGCTGTCAGTGAAGCAACTTTTTCTTACCATTTTATTTTTCGGTGCTTTGTCAATTATCATGGGGGTGATTTTTGGGTCACCTCTTGTTCTATCTGTTCTCATTCCTCTTGTACTTGTTGGTCTGTACGCTTTTGCTACAAGTAGAGCACGCAATACCGACCTTTCAAAAGCCAAAATCGGTGATAGCTGTTATTTCTTAGGGTTTAGTTTTACGTTAATTTCACTCAGCGTTGCACTAATTAACCTTGGCCAGCAACAAGGGAACGAAGTAAATATTGGGGCAATCGTGGGTAGTTTCGGAGCGGCCTTAGCTACGACATTAGCAGGTCTCCTATGTCGATTATGGTTCACTACTTTAGCGAGTTCATTTCAATCTTCGAAAGATAAGCTTGAAGAGGAAATAGAAGCTGCCATGAAATCCTTTTCTCTTCAACTTCAAAATTTAGTGGATGAAGTGAACATGAGTATTACGGCAATTGGTGCAACTATCGGGGATACCAATCTTGAGTTGAACAAATCATATAAAGGTCAGATGCAAGATAACATCAAGACAATTTCTGGCTCTGTTACAAGTTTTTCTAAACGGCTTGATGAGGTTGAAATATCAAAGGATATGGTTGTAGCTCCCGTTAGATTAGCTATGAGCTCAATGATCGATGCCCTCAACGAGCAAAGTTCCAGCATGGTAGCTGCACAATCTTTGATGACTGAGGGTACTAACGCGCTGAGCACACAGATAAATGACTCAAATCAATTGATAAACGCATATCTCGAGAAGTTTAATGCTGAATTTAAACGAATTTCAGATTCTCAAATATCAGTTTTCGAGGGAGCAACTGCGGGAATGACTGAGTCACTTAGTAATAGCCTCTCAGAAATTGGGGAAATCAAATCAGGAATAACCCAAGAAATTTTTGATGAACTGGACTCATTAAAAGATCAGCTTATATCCCTTAGAAAAGTTACTGAAACAAATAATACCGCTATAGAAAAAACTAATGCCGTTAATGGTAACGCAACTAAGATGTTAATTAGTGCATCTGAAACGCTGCCTAAAGTCATTTCTAATTTAGAAAAAGTATCATTACCGATCAGCGAGTCTTCGAAAGAGTTGGATGGTTTGGTTGAGTCGCTATCGACATTCCAGTCGAATTTGACTGCCTCGAAAAGTTCTCTGGATGCTTTTACAGAAGTTACAGAAAACCTTAATGAAAAGATGCGTACTACAGCGACATCTGTCGACAGTGCATCTATCCAGTTGTCAAGTGACATTGAGAAAATATATACCGGTCTGGCTAAGCAGCTAGAGTCTCTCAGGAGATCTTCTGATTGAACGGTGAAGTTGGTACAGACGAGGGCTCAGTAGTTGAATACTCGCTCTCAGAACTTGGCTTTATTTTGGTTTTTGTCTTACTTTTACTTTCTGGGTGGGAAATTAATGATTTTTATGAGACCAAGAATACTGCTAATAGGACAATAGTTGAATTGGAGGGTGAGCTAAGGTCTACTCAAGAGCAAATGGCTCTTCTTCAGGAAGTAGTAAAGAAAGCTACTGTTGATCAAGAATGGTCAGATGAAATGATATTGATCTCTAAGAGTGAATGGTTTTCTAATCAGGAAGAGTTGAGTAATCTCAAAGAGCTCACCAGTAACAACCTTCCTGAGATCGTTGATGATGAGTCGACTCTAGATGCAAAAGCATCAGAAAGTATCGATGATGGCCTCCTCGCTGGTGCAGTCGGTTTCTGTACTTATGAGCCACCAGCAACCGGAAGTTCCAAACTGTATGGAAAAAGTGTTGCTCTAGGTACTATGGTGGTAGGTGAGGATTATCTTATGCTCATCGGCAAAAATACGAGTATAGAGTCATCCAAACTCGTGGATATGGCAGGAATATCCTACGATACCTCAGCTGTGTGGCAAGAACTAGAAAAGTGGCCTATGAATGTAAAGCTCACACCAACGGAGTTTCTTGAACGGGGAAGAAAATTTGTTCAGATCGGTGATATCCCTTCCCCTCAGAGAGTCGAGTGTCGCTTCGGGATGGATTATTTCAAAGCCGCTTATTCAAAGGAAGCTGACTTTAATTTTGAAAAGATCTTTAATAATGTTTTTTACCGTCATAGCGAAATTTCCGAAGAAAGTTATTTCTCGCTATATGCTAATAATGAAAGAGAAATCTTTGAAACGGGAGCAAATAAGAGAGATATTGTTGTTACAGATCGAAATTCTGCCGAGGCAGTTCCCGATTATCTAGAGGGAAGAAAGCTTTTACCTGAACTGTTAGAAAAGTTCCCTCCGGATTATCCTGAGCGGGCCTATCGCAGAAAGGTACCAGGTACTGTTATTCTAGAATACTTCATAGATGAATTTGGATATGTCAAAAATATTGTTGTAGTTGAGGAGGTGCCTTTGGGTTATAAATTTGGTGATGAGGCTAAAAAGGCGCTGCGGCGTTACAGATTTTCTCCAGCTATGCGCAATGATGAATCTATCATTTCTGAGGTGCAACGAAAGAAATTCACCTTTAAACCTTAAAATTTTTATTTCATAGAATACTAAAATATGAATACTAATCTTGATGATGCAAGACAGAGATTGCTCGATGAGGGCAATAAGTTGTCATTGTTTTTAGAAGATAAGATCAAGCTAAAAAAATGGGCGCGTAGAAGAAAAGCAGCACTTTTATTCTTTACAATCAAAGAGGGAAGGTGAAACGTTAATGCCTAAATATTATTCAAAACTGAACGAGCCTAAGTTAAAACTAATATCAATTCTGTTGTTAATGCTAATCTTTGTCACAGATAGTGCTAACTCAGATTATTCAAGAGAAGAGTTTAAGTTTCGGAGTTACAAGTCAGAATCCAATATCGGCTTTTACACTAACAAAACCTGTGACTTCATCAACATCGACCACATCGTCAGCCTCAAAGACGCATACGAGAGCGGAGCATCCTCTTGGAGCGATTCTAGGAAGGAATCCTTCGCTAACGACAGGTCTAACCATGTGCCGTCATGCGGCCGTGTGAACAGTTCTAAAGGCTCTGAAGGCCCTAGTGATTTCTTACGCAGAAGCCGCGATGGCAGAGGCTTGGAGTATGAGATCGTTAGGTTCTGTGAGTATGTGAAGAAGTATTATGCTGTGAAGGTTAAGTATGGGTTGTCTTTCAAGAATAATAGCAACCGACCATTTCAATCATGTGGAATCTCAATCTAGCCCTGATTTGACTGGATGGGGTATTTGGTTATGCTTAGGTTTTGAATAAAAGGTGTGAAAAATCATGGATAACGAGCAGACTAAATGGGTCTTAGATTATGAGGTGAGACTCAATGAGCTGTTTTGTGAAATAGATTGGGACTATAACGAATTCACATCAGCTAAAGATTTCGATCCTCTTGACGTGGACAAAGATAACTTTTCTGCGGCGGGAATGTTTAGTAGTAAATTTGTTGACGCTCTTGAAGGAGGCTATTTTGATTGCCTATTCGACACCTATTACGAGAAGAGATTAAATGCTGTGGTTCAAGCCATAACCGTTGGTTTTATAAATTATAAAATTTTCCATGGCGATGACACGATACATTTTTACAGTTCTAATAAACAACTTTTATTCGTTCAACTACTAGAGAGCAGGATATTGAAGCATATGCGGAAGTGGGACTGATTAAATGAACAAGCATGACGAGAAAGATGACATCGAATACCCTTGTGGCTGTATTAAAGCCAAGGCCTTGGACACAGGACACTATTGTTCCCGAATTCCAGAGGATTTTAAAGTGGCTTTAGGGTTCGCTACTGACTGCTTTGATGTTTGTGATTTGGAAGAACATATGTCTAGGACTTTGCATTAAGGTTGGTATGACAGGTGCTGAGGCTATGGAGTTGTTGAGATAAAGATGAAAACCTTCTTCAAAACCTTCACAGTCTCAATAGCCTCTGGAGTTTGCTTATACTTCCTGTATTACGGAGCTTGTTTCGGGGCTATTTGGCTCTTTGATATATCTATTACCTATGATCAACGATTACTTATTGAGGAGATAGGTTACTGGGTCTTTGTGTTGGGTTCAGTGGTTGGAGGAGTGGTGATTTGGAAGCTGTTTAGGGTGCATACAACATAGTATTCTAATTAGGTACAGGTAATGTAGGAGGGACTAGTTTATTTAATTGTGTGTCAATATTTATAGAGGCCTTATTCATTCTTTTTAAACTTCTACCACTAGATCTTATTCACCATTGTTTAACCATTCATTATGTCTTTTATTTCTTTTCTTAAAGCCTTCTGTTCTTTTATATGAAGGTACTTTGTCGTAGTTATAATCTAAAGCATTAGCTCTATCTTGATTCTTAAAGGCTTGTACTTTATCACTACCTTCTCCTTCTTGTTTTATATTAATTTTAAAGCCATTCAGTTCTTCTGCTACAACCTTATTCATAACATTTTCTAATTCAGTCGTGTGTTGGTTCTGAGTTATGTATGAATCATGGATGCTTAAGATAGGTACGTTCTTATTAGTAAAATGTTTTATTACTTTAGCTGTAATCCTTCCATCCAAATGCATTAGCTCTACGCCTTTATCAGAGCCTAAAGCCTCTTGTATATCAGGATGTTTCTTTTTAAAAGCTTCAAGAAGTAGCTCCAAGGTTTTGTGGTTGAGTTTCTTTTGTCTTGAGTCTTTGGGCTGTTCATTTACAAAAGACTGATAGGCTTTTTTTATAGTTTTAGCATTGATGGCCATAAGTACTAACTCTTTAACTATCTTTCTTTGTTCTTGGGCTGTGAAGTCCAATAACAGATGTTCTACCACATAGTGGTCTTCTAATGGAGGTTGTATGCCTTTCAGTCCATACAATAGATTTATATGAAGTCCTGAGTAGTCCTGTTCTACCGTTGACCGATCGTTGATATAGATTTGTTTACGTAAGTCTGAGTTGATGTTTTGCCACCAACCACCATGAAACCTGCCTCCTAGATTCCAATCAGCCCTGTAGAAAAGTCTTCTTACAAACTTATTATCCTGAGTTAGCCTTATTCTTTTTATCTTTGTTTCTTGTGCCTTTTTGTCCCAATAAGGTTGTTCTACTAAAGGCTCCTCCAGTGTGGGTATATCAACATGACACCTCCATATTAGAGCGTTATAGTCTTGCAGTTGTTGTCTCATCTCCGGTATAGACTCTACGTCAGTATCTAAGTAATCAACGTCAATCTTTTTCTCTTTACCATTAACGATCATCTTTTTTCTAAGAATAATGACTTCTTTATTAGGGTACTCTTGTGTCATATCAAACAAAGATAAGTCTGCGTGTTCAAAAAAAGTAGCTAACAATGCTGAAGCTCTTATGCGTGTTGTTGTCTTTAATCGCTTTGACCCTGTCAGTTTGTCAATTAGCCCAATATCATGAGCATGATTGATAATGTCTATTATCTTGGAAGATATGAATAAAGCGTTATATCTACGATTAGTTTTAAAGGCACTTTTAGACATGCCTACGCCTATGGATAACTCAGGATCATCTAGCCATGCAACATAGAGGTCTAATAAAAGGATTTTGAATTGCTTCTTGGGTTCTGATTTAGCCTTATTGCCTTTGCCGCCTATTAGGAATTTCTCTTTGAAGTATTGGTTCCAGATAGTGTCGCGAAGCTTTGTAGCTTCAGGGTGATCAGACCAACGATGGACATCTAAAGGTCGTGAATAGTATCTGTTTATCTCGCTGTTGTTAGTCATTTAAATATCATCCTTGAAAAGACATAATATGGAATCTAAATAGTAATATAATTTACTTTAATAAATATATTTATCCTGTTGTAATATATAGATTTAATGCTTTTACTTCATATTTTCATAATGTCCAATTTACAAAGTGGCATTCAAATACTTCGCTTTAACTTTAAGGTCAGAAGGAGAGCCATATCGATCACTAATGCCTTTTGCCCAACCTTGCAGTTCATTCCTAATATCTTTTGGACATTCAGCGTTTCTTAGTCTCGTGTTAAGTGTATGTCTAAAGCCATGGGATGTTGGAGTATCTTTACCTAAAAGTGCAACTAGACGCTTCTTGCAGGCGGCAGAGGCGTTGTTCTCTTTAATAGAGCCACTAGCCTCATCCACATATCTTGGAAAAATAAAGTCACCTGTAGATCTGCTTACCGCTTCTTGCATGGCGGACAAAGATGAGCCAACCAATGGTATTAAGCGGCGGCTATTTTTAGTCTTAAGGTCACGCACATTGTTTCGATATATCTGTAGGTAGGGCGTCTCTACCTCTAAATGAATGTCTTTAACCATTAACCCACAGCATTCACTGACACGCATTCCAGTATCAAGCATCAACTGAATGAGATGGGTGATCTCTGGTGTTTTAGACAGGGGCATATTTCTAAGAAGCTTGATTTGATCAGCGCTAAATTCTTGTCTGTCTTTTGAGTCATTACCAAGATTAGGAATTTTAAAATTTCTAAACGGATGATTACGATCAAGTGCAATATCCATCTCAAGAGAGACCATATTAAACATAGCGGCAATCGTTTTAAGTTGCCGTTGCACAGTCGTGGTTTTCTTCACAAGACAATTTTCTTTAATGTACTTGTTCAGATCAGAGCGTGAGTATTCAGAGGGCGCTCTATCCCCACAAATAGCTATTAGTGAGTTGATTGCCCTATGGGCCTCATGAGTGACCTTACGATCATTAACTTTATCTCTAAGGCGTAAATACTCTGTCGGGTATTGAGATGCTGTGAGTCTGAACTTACCTTGGATGATGGCAAGTGCTGAGCGTTTTTCATCAGTTAAGAGGTGAAGAGGGAAGGCCGCCTCCTTTTGATGTATGGCTCGATAAGCCTCTGATGAGGTTTGGTCTCTAATGGTGTCATCGATCGCTTCATAGAGACGTTCTCTTGCTAGCTCTGCACCATCACTGGCAGGATAAGCATCCTGAGGTGAGAGATTAAAAGCATCAAGATAGTTTAGGGCTGACTCGTAGTTGGTCAGCACTTGGTCTTTCGGAAGCCCTTGTCGCAGACGCGCAAATTGCTGTTCAATTTTCTGATGTT